>Ga0265297_10001016_pt1 | contig 70923 bp, 82 predicted proteins | sample Munlanlwell13791_FD_192502 | JGI IMG/M metagenome (GOLD analysis project Ga0265297, IMG submission 192502) | Leachate microbial communities from a municipal landfill in Southern Ontario, Canada - Leachate well 137-91 | ecosystem: Engineered > Solid waste > Landfill > Unclassified | place...
TTGATCTGTATTCCTTCCGGTCACCCTTAGCCACGACACACCTCCTGCAAAATCCGCATAGCCGTCTGATATTCGACTGGGCTGTCAATTGCCGACAATACCGCATCCTTGAGCGCAGTCTTGATGTCGCTGTATCCCTCTTCCATAAGGGTCACGGCATCCGTCAACCGCCTGGTAGTGATTTGATACCGCAGCTTGCCTTGATCGTTGTGTGCTTCCCACATGGCAATCCCGAATCTGACCACGTTATCTGCCCAGGGTGCGTCTTCCACTTTCGGCATCCCATGAGCCTCCAACCGGGTCTTCAGCTGCGAGTGCGTGAAGAAAGGCACCTGTATGCTGAAAAAGCGATCTTTGAACGATTGGGGGAGAGGCTTGGTACCCACCAAGCCTGGATTGTAGCTGATGAAAATTCTGAAATCCTCGTGGACTGGATATGCCTTGCCTTGGAGCGTAACCACGTATGGGGCAGCCAGTTGGCTGTTGATGTAAATGAGCGCATCGGCATCGGCTGCGTTTACTTCCGTGAGGAGCACCCACCATCCGTTGATGGCTGCGGTCACGTACTCCCCGACTTCTACAAAAGAGGAGCCGTTGGCGATATGAGTGGAGCCAGTCAAATCCCGCCTGCGGAATCCGGCATCACCCCCAATTGTCACCAGAGGCTTTCCCATCTCGGCAGCCAATTCGATGACGGCTGTATCCTTGCCGACTGAAGGCGGGCCAGCTAACGATATATGCTTGCCACGCGCAACCATCTTTTTCATTGTCTGGTAAAATGGAGGCTCTACAAAGAAATCCTGTTTTTGGCACAGGGGAGGCATCTGAGGCCAGCGCAAAATGCTCTGTTCCGCCTCTGGGTCGATTCCCGCATCTGTCGCGTCAATCGTGGCCTTGCTGGGTTTGATGTCTACGCCAACGGGCTGAACCGCTATCGTGACCGGGTGCGTGTAGCTGATGGACTGGGCGTTGGCCTTCCAATCTTTGTTGACCGTGACGTTATCCATCATCTTCATGATCCAGTTGAACATGTATTTCCACTGGGATTGCCCACCGATCTGCGCCAGCTGCTCATTGGTGAGTGGGGTGTCGGAGGAGCGCATTGCGCGCATAATCTTGTCGAGTGCGGTGCCTCTCCTAACTCGGAGGAGGTATTGATCTGAAATATCGGTGTGGATAGTTTGGGATTTCATGATGATCTTCCTAGAGAATGCTAACTAATAATTCGATGATCCGATTGTTGCGCCGGGTCACAAACTTTTCCCGCTCTGTGCGCTCTGGGTATTCCTGGCGTTTGACAATCTCGTCAAAATGCTTCTCAAAATCGTAAAGGTATGCCCTGCCGATCTTGGCATCAGTGCTGAAACATTGATGGCAACCCAAAACGGTTACAATCTCATTGGTAATGTAAAGTTTACCCTGATACTTGATAGCGGAAAATCTGAGCCGTGCGTCACCTCTCCATTCCTGGCCTTCCGAAATCTTGGTACAATTTTCTGCCATTTTTGGGCAGAGGTCGAATGTTCCGGCTGTCGCGTAATCTATGGTGTAAAATACTGGCTTGTCCATGCGTGTCTCCTCTTGACTAGTGAGTGTTTTTTCAACGGAATATCCCGTGGATTTACTATACCCGATTCCATAAAAAAAGTCAAGAGTATTGCTGGAAATTGCTACAAACTCCTTACCAAATCGTAAGGCTATATGCCAAGAGACAACATGGCTCTTGTTTTTAGATCGTATGGAAGCACTGAAAATTGACCATCTGGGTCTGCTGGATCACCATTGGAGTATTTCCATATCTCCACCTCTTTTCCTTCCTTATATAAGAAATCGGCCAACTTTGATATGGTATCCCACGCATTAGGCTCCAAAGCAATGACAAACTTCCATACTGGAGATGCGGCCAATCTTCTGCCTTTCTCCTCTGTCATTTCTTTACCTATCAGCGCAACCCCATTGTCCCCAATTGCCATGGCTGAAAAGGCTCCTTCGCATATCACTACCTCATCAAAGTATTGGAGTGCCCTGGAGTTGAATATTACATCTTTATGAGGCTCACTTGGATTCATATACTTTGGCTGCATCCATTTGTACACGGCTCTAGCTTGCCAATAGTCTCTTTCCACAGGTATGATAACTCTGTGCGGTATCTCTAGTGACCCACCAAGCGCATATTTTCTCCACACGTCTTCATCGAATCCACGCTTGCGCAAGTATTTCTTCAGTATACCAAATTCCTCCCCAGAGTGCGCCAATTCTGTATACCCACCAGGAAGATGGAATACTTGAGATATTTGAGCCTTGCTACTCTCCCTCAAGGATTCTAATTTATTACTCAAATCCATCACTCTTGGTCTGGAATATAGCCTAGATAGTGCCGAATAATAGTTCAGGCCTGCGTACTGCATAACTAATCCAATCCAGTTGGACTTGAATCCGCACTTGAAGCAATGAGCCTTCGATGTATGCATGGATATGTATAAATGGCCTTTATTATCATCGCAAAACGGGCAACATACTCTCCAATCTTTGGGGGGATTGCCGGATGACAAGGCATCTGGGAAATTAGTGAGCACCCAATTCTCTATACTAAGAGCCATTTGTGTCCTCCTTCTTGTCCTTGATCTGAGCGTATCCGGTGGAGATTATTGCCATTTTCTCTGGATAGTATTTGCAGGCTATCAACGGATTCATGGATGAGCTGTCCCTAACTTTGGCTGTAAATAGTCTACACTGATGATTCTGCTTTTCCTCGAAAGTCTGGCATATGGCCACGATTACATCAGCAATGGCTGCTTTTCCCAGGTCTTCAGCAATATTGGCCATGGTAATAATTTCTTTGGATAGACTTTCTCTGTTGGCCTGCGTGGCTCCCCAGAAAGGCACGTTGAATTCCTCAGACATGGCTCTACAATCCTCATAGATTGCCGATAGCTCAAACCGTCTTTCGTTGTATCTCCTGGAAGGGACAATAAGGTCAGGATAATCGTCAATAATGAGACCTGGCTCAAATCCTTCTGCTATCAATCGCCTTACATGCATTCTGATCTCTTCCGTAGTCATCTTGCTGCCGCCAATAATTCTGATCTTGCCTTTCAGCAACTTCCTGGCTGCAGCCAATAATTCATCTTCGTATTCTGACAAATTCCCGCCTCTTTGCGGAAATTTGAATGTGAGTCGTGCGGCATATCGCTTGGCGACTTGTGCCACCTTCATTTCGTGAGTAAAATGTACTACGTTCTTACCAGAGCCTAATCCAGCTGCCCCGAATCCTATGTTCACTAATACAGTGGATTTACCTCCGTTGGGTGGGCCCATGACAATCCCTAATTCCGGCACCCCAAGACCTCCTTCCAGATTCTTGTCCAGATGCGTCAGTCCTGTCTTTACCTTATCCGCCCAATACTCATACAGCCATTTGTCTGTGTCCCTGATGGGGTCAATCCCTGGAGATATTAGAGATGTACCCACCTCCATTGCTTTTATCATTCTCTCATGGGGTGCCGCCAAATTTCCTTGGTTTACCTCATCAATGCTCTCTAATATCGCCAGTTTCACTGCCTGCTCTTGGGCAAATTGTATGGCTTCTCTTGCTGCCAGCGCAAGGTCTTCCGATTCATAGATGTCAAATATCCTCTCAAAGAATTCCCCGTGGGATGGGTCTGCAAGAGCCACGGCATCAACTGAATCTGTTGGCGATCTATGAAAGGCTTTTCTGTAATCCATGACAGATTTTACAAAGGCTTCCTCTTCCTGAGTCTCGAAATACTCAGGTAATATGAGAGCATCGCCATATGTTCCCATCCATAGATTATTCAGCATAAGAGCCAGAATCTTCATTCTGAAAGGCTTTTCATAACGATAGTGAGTCATTGCGCCATCCTGTTCTTTATATCTTTGTAAGACTCGGCATCAAGTATTCCATACTCCTCTGCCAACTCCTTCAAGGTCTTCCAGTATATCTGGATTCTAGTTTCATTATCATTTTTATAGGCATGTAACCATGCATGTGATAGCAACCCTATCATGTCATTTATTGCCGCTCCAAACGTTCTCAACATGGGATCATTGATGAATACTTGCGCCACCAATCGTTCAGAATACTCTAGCTCTATGCGCAAATCCTCTTCTGGAGAATTTATAGACACCGATCTTGATGTAAATACCTTTATCGCCTTCTTTATCGCCCAATCGCTACAAAATGTTTTTATAGGTATGTATTTGAGTTTTTTATCTTCAGCCCAAGGCTTCAACATTGCTGTGAGGGATTCCGCAAATTGTAAAGGGTCAATCTCCTCCTCTCGCAATCGTTTTTCCACTAATCTGAACACGGGCCACATCTTTTTGTGTACATAAGTTGACCGTCCAAATATTTTCTTTTGCGCCGATGTGTAGTGCCTAGCCAACCCTGGTGGACGGTTTGTATATTTTTGAATCGAATCCTTCAGCATTGTATACCTCTATTCGAGTATTGGAATGATTCAGCAGATGCTTATTCGTATCATCTATAAAGTCCAAAACGAATAAGCGATTGTCATTGGACTTCGATCTGAGCCCACGTCCAATCCTCTGGAGCAACTTCACTGGAGATTCCCCGCCTGACGCCAATACGATAGAGGATACTGCCGGTACATCAACTCCCTCATCGAATATGGGAGAGGCAATGAAAATACCGCTGCCTTTCTTCATGTCCTCTATGACCTTGTTGCGCCTTTCAGTACTGTCTTGCCCGTGAACAAATACGGAATCCGGCATCATCTCCTGCAATATACGTCCATGCTCTATCATAGACACCAGAATAAGCACGGCTCCTCTGGCTGATACGTCTTTGCAGAATTTGACAATAGTCGCATTCCTGACCGGATTGTTGATTATATATTTGGAATAGGCATCAGCATACTCCATCTTCCACGCACCTTTGGATTTATCCTCCATCTCAGCAATGTAGATTACTGGCTTGGCGCTGTATCCGCTATCTATAAGGAATGTATTATCTACATCAACTACAACCTCTCCAGTTGCAGCAATCAGTTTCAAATCCGATAGCAGATCGTGCTTCAAAGGAGTACCAGACAAACCATAACGGAATTGGCCTGGTATAGTATCAAAGGCTCTTACCGCCTGCTGGCTAGATAGGTGATGGCATTCGTCTATGAATAACATTTCGTTGGCGCGACACCATGACAATTTCTCCTCCTCCCCATTCAATATGATACGATCTAAGGTTTGGATCATTGCCACAGTCACATGTCGTGGGTCAAATATGCTATCGCCTATCTTTCCCACAGACTTTATTCCACGATCTATGAACCGTTGAGCCGTCTGATGTAATAGCTCCTTCCTATGGACTAACACCACCGATCTCAACCCCATGACTTTTATCATTGCAGCCATAACTTCTGTCTTGCCGCTGTTTGTAGCCATCTTGGCGATTCCCCGCCTTGCCTCTAGGAGCGTATTTGCAGCTGACACTTGATAGTCTCTCAGAACCACGCCGGAAAGACACTCGCTATGCACCTTTTTTATGGACAAAATCGCATTTCTAGCGTCATCTGGACGTATTATGTTGTAGGGTATCCCCACCTCATATAAGGCTTCGCAGACAGCGTTCAACAGTCCTGTCGGGAAAGTATGCCAGGTGGGCATAAGATTTACATACCCATCCCAAAATCCCGCCTTGAATTTAGGCATATATTGATACCCTGATGGACGTGCCTTACATACAATCCGTATCAATTCCAGAGCCTTTGCGTGCTCTTTCGGATTCAGCACCTTAGAATATACGTCACCCACTACAATATCCATGACCTTTTCCTGAGAAATAAATAGACGGCTTGATTGTCGTCTATCTAATATAACTTGCTAAAAAGCAAATTATGCTGCCTTGGATTTTACCATCATTCTCACAGAAAGGGTATCTGCTGCGGCATCTATCGCTGCCTTGTCATACATTCTGATCTTATACCCAGCAGGGAGGATTATGCCAGCGGGAAGAGGAGTTGAAAGATAATTCGTATCCCTGAAAGATGTAAGGTCTGGCAATCCTGGGGCAATAGCGTAGTATCTTGTAAGACTGGCTGCCTGGACGGCTCCTGCTCTGATTTCCATTACAACGTTGTCTGATCCGTCAGTGAATAAGACAGCGACTTGTCTGTTACCAGCCGTGGCAGTAGTAATCAAAGATAACATAATAGATGATATCTCCCATACCGTGCTGGCGGGCACGGTAATAGTCTTATCACTACTGTCTAATGAGACTTCAGATTGTAAAGAGGACAACAAAGAATCCCCATTGGTGACAATCCTTCCTTCTGAATCCACCAGTATCCACCAGGCATTTCCTGAACCGTCTTTTACAGTGTTTCCATACATAGGTATTTATCCTTCCACTACGTGTCGTGTCAATTCATAGTCCCATTCGGCTTCCATCCACGCCATGCGAGTATTCAGCACTGCTGTGGTCACATCCCCTCCTCCAGAGCCTCCAGACAACGTGAATATGGGCCTGCTATCTTCTATAATATCTACCTCTGTCAAATCGGTCATGCCTTCATACAACATAATAAACGCTATTGGAAGAGTAGAATTTGGGACAGACGGCTTTTCTGGAGAGGGGCCACTGACTTCGGTACCAGACACGTATTCCACCAAATTGGTGATTGGATTTATGTAAGCAAGCAAGATGACATAATATCCTTCCGTTGTCGGCACGTATCCAGATATATCATCATTGTATAATCCTATAAAATCTACAACTGCACCTTCATATATGTATTTCCCAGGGGCAACGCTTATAGTTAATGATAATGAACCCACGTATAACTGCAGAGGCACTAATGCTCTGGGATACACGTGAACCACGTCCAGCCCAGGATACATATTGGGCCATTCATGATCCCTATGGTGATTGGGTAATTGTAGCGCAACTCCTTCCGTGTCTGATATTACGATAGCCAAACTGCTCCAATCTATTCCCTCGATCACTCTCATGGAGGATTTCATAGAGCCTCTGCTAATTATTACCGGCAACCCTCCTACATTCTTCACTACTGGATTGAAGCACTGGAATATTCCGCCATCCTGCGCATTTTCTCTTACCCATGCATATCCCGGTCTTCCGGCAACTGATGGATTGTCTGGATAATCTATGTTCACGGTGACTCCCCGTGTAACATTTTTCTTCTCTGCCAACCCAGACCTGTTCTTGTTTCGCTGATGAATTACGTCTCTGATATTTGCCATATTTTTACAAGTTGTAGAATAACTTGCCTCCAAATTGCCCAGCAACTGCTCTCTTGTTTTGCCACAACCCAACTGCGTACCAACTCAAGGAAGACGATGCACCATCAGGAGTGGCGTTGGACCACGATGCCCCATCAAAGTATCTAAGCTGCGTGGTTGCCCCGTCATCCGGTCTTATACCAAACATGATAGCATTTCCATGGAATCCTATCTCACGCCCAAAGGTGAAATAATCATCTTCCCATGGATGCAACTGATGCCATATTGACCCATCGTACAAAAACACCCACGTCCTGGCTGGAGGCGCAAAGGAGGAGTATGCCGCCACTAATCTATTTTCATAAGCTGCCAACCCAACAAATACTTTCGGGTCTTCATCCAACGGATTGGGATGCAATATTTGCCACGTATCGCCTCCATCTGTGCTAGCGTATATATACCCAAGGCTAGATACTGGAAGAGAGTATATAGCAGCCATTATACCGCTATGAATGGCCACCTTTTCCCACCTGAATGTGAAATTTCCAGCTGGCTGTAATTCTGTCCATACTTCTGACGATATATTATATTGCCATAACCTCGATGATCCCCCTATCAGCGCAATATCCCCGTACATGTCGCCAGACACAAAGTCGTGAGAAGCGGCAGACGGCTGAATATGAGGCTTCCAGATAGTGCCATTATGTACATATACATAATCTCCCAAATACGGCACCATCAATATCCTTCCTCCTATGCCTAATCTGGAGGCAGCCCAATCATCTGACTGCGAATATCCCAACAACCATGATATAGTGCTCCAATTCGACCCATCAAAATATCTTGTCGGGTCATTCGTAGCAAAGCCAACAGAGGCTATGAATTTGTCTGTGTAGGCATCTGCCGTTCTCCAATTATGAGTCAATGGCAATTCTTCCCATTCAAACTTCTTAGCAGGCATCTTCCATACTCTCCACGGGTGTATCATATTAGTATCCGTATCCTGATATGGAAATCGTCAATGTGCCTATGCCGGATATGCTATTTATATAGAAGGCAAGCCAACTGCCTCTGGCCCAGGTCTTTGTCCACCCAGTCAATGCCACATCCGTCATCTTTACCTCGGATGACAATGTGGGAGGGGTAGAACCAACAATAGAATCGTCAACTGTAGGAGGGAAGTCTGCGTATGTACTTTTCCATATGTCAACTTCGGCACTTCCTGCAGCATCAGCTACTAGCTTCACCGACTGGACTATACAATTGAAAGGCACCTCGATATATCCAGCCAATCCGGCAGCAGGTTGCAATATTATACTGAAATTGAAATACCCTCTCGTTGGCGGATTGGGATTAGATATTGGGGCAGGAGTATATGGTGCCGGTGTACCGCTGTTGGGGTCTTCTGGCGGGTCAACCTTCTCCCCATCTCCTACAACTGATAACGCTTCCGGCTCAAAGGACACAGATGGAGATATGGTGCCTGCAGACATATCTATCTTGTAGGAGATTCGTCTACACACCGCTTTCGCATTCTCCAAATCTATGTCTTCTCTAAGAGTATCCATATCAGCCAGCATGTACCAATTCTGAGGCACTAGCTCCACTGGGTAATTCCCCGCTAGAGACATGTTCACCTCAGTAACTGACTGATTCATTATGGCCAAAAGCCTTCCCGACAATACATTTGCTGATGTTTGATCGTCCAAGGCTTGTCGTTCCACATCCATCGTATTCACGCCAATATCTGCGTACAATCCGCCTGGGCATGATGACAATATGGGCACATAATCGTCTTCTCCTGCGTCATACGCCACTCCAGACAGCAATACGCAAGATATTTGCCTATCATTTTTTACAAAAGACACGTCATCATCATACATACGATCTGCCGCTGTGAGCGTCATTACCGTATCTATTGCACCTCTTTGGGCTGTTCCCAAAGTATTGATATTCCTTTCTACAATTATCCTTCCGGCACAATCGCAACATACTTTCGCAAATATGGAATAGGTATTGGCGAAATTGTCTGCCGTGGAATATAAGGAGCCTTTTTCAAAATCGTCACATGCTGGGAGTCTAGTGGTGACGCTCATAGGCAGTATGACATCAGCAATGGAAAATAGCGTACTATGCCAACGCCACAGGTGATGTAACGCTCTTCCTACTGTAAGAGTGCCTATTGGGAAAGTATACCAATTACTTATTGAACCCTCTTCCATGCTTATGGAAGTCATGCTGAGCTCTTCCAGCAATCCGTTTATCGTAGTCAAGGTCAATGAAAATATGCCAGCCTTATAACTGCGGTTTATATTCTCGTTGACTCCGTATCCAGCAAATCTCACCTTACCTCTGAGATTGTATTCATGCTCTATCCCATCATAATAGTCTTCACTCCAGAACACGCAATATGGAGTATCGAATATGACGTCAACCACATCCTTGTCCCATATATCTATTCCCATAGAGTATCCGCCAGAATTGTAATCACCAGAAAGGTCTGAGGATATTCCAAATTGCGATATGGGAGAATTCGCGCCACTTCTATCGTGAACAAATACCGGGATGTGTAATTTTTGAGTCTTGGAATTGCTGTCCGTAACCGTCAAGTGTAGATAGCAACCTCCTGGATATGCCGTGTCGAAAGTCAATGTGGTCTCTGCCGCATTCGCATCGTCCAGGTATCCTTCTGCGCATTCCCACAAATATCCAGTTATAGTCGCACCAGGAGACACTGCATAAGAGGACAACGCGGATATATCAAAAGATGCCAAGCCACCATCTAAGAATCCCACGTATGGCCCACCGCCTATGGCCACTGGAGGTATATTATCATTCTGATCCACGTATGTTACATCACGATCTTTGTAAAACGTGAATGGAGACGTGGATGTAATGAAAGGGTACACGGGCCACAATTCGTAATAATTGTATGCCGTGACGTACATGCCAGCAGCCCATTCCACGGTATTTTCATCCAATGTTATAGTGTTTCCGCTTCTCTTCCGGTATCGCCTTTTTGATATAGTCTTCCCGCCTTCCTCTGTACCTATGTATAAAGTCATGCCTTCGGAAAGAGAGACTATGCTGCCAGATACATCCACCAAAGTCAATTCCCTAGCTCCTCTGTCTGGAGTGCCAGAGATTGTACCGCAATATACCTGCAAAGGCTGGAAAATGCTCAAGTAAAATCTTGAGACATGCGGGTGATCATTTCTGATGGTGTTTACATCTGATTCAGATAATATCATAGATACCCAACCTGTTCCACCAAATCTACAAATTTCAATTGAACGGTTTGGAGCGCATACGGGCTGCGTGCTATCGGCACACCCTCCTCCCCAGACAATATAGGCTTCCACATCTTACAGCTGTATATCTTGAAAGAGGCAGCTGGACTTCTGAATGTCCCATCTCGCAAATCTGTCTTCACGTATAAATCTACAAAGTCGGCTCCTCCCAAGAATGACAATACAATCGCTAACTTATTGAGACTGATGGCATCCCATACCCAAGATGCGGCTTTATATCCATCTCCCACACGGCTCATATTAGCTCTTACATAATATGCGCTGGCAGGTCTGAATATTACTTGATCCGGCACAGGTATATTCAGCAATTTGAGCGTAACCATAGAAGCCAGAGATGTTCCAAGTTGATAATCCGTATCCGCACAGAAATTCTTAGCCATTGTTCCTCTCTATTTCCAGAAGAGCATTTACTAGCACTCGTTGTATATACGGGTCAAGTCCAGACACGTCCCCAGACAATTTTATTTCCTTCGTAGATGACCCACCGCCTCTAGGATTCACAGAAGGAAGAGGAGGTACCATGCCGGATGGATTCATAAAGGATGGAGACAGCATTTGGGATATCTGACCTGCTTGACCTATAACTCCATCACCATTGAGGTCTTGTCCAATTTGCTTCTCCACCTGCTTCAGTTGATCGGCAGAGGATGCTCCTGCATCAATCCCCGCTTGCGGATTGATTCTGCCTGAAGACATGTTAGTCAACGTGGTGAAGTACCAATCCCAATCCGCTATCAATTGCGCCAAACCTGCCTGAGTGGCTCCATCTAACGCCATAAACTCATCTATAATAGCCTGGAGCCGTTTTTGAGTCTCTGTGGCTCTATCTTCCTCAGCCCATTGATTGTGCAACTCCTTCAATTGCTTCTCTCTGGCAAGCTGTTTCTCCACATTGTCTAATTCTTTCTGTCTGGCTTCCTCAGCCTTCTGAAGTTGCTTTTGAAGATTTTCATCAAGTTGCTTTATAGTGCTTTGGAAGGATTCTTCAGCTTTCTTTTTCCTTTCCTCGTATGCCTCACGCTCTTTGTCAACTTGACGCTTGTTTTGGCGGATAAGAGCCAGCATACCCACTGCATCACGTCTTCTAGCCAGCTCAGAGGCATTGAATTCAAACTCCTCCTGAATCTCCTGAAGACGTTTGCGATAATCTTCCTCTATCTGTACTCTGGCTTCTCCAGCTTGTTTGATAATCTGGGTCTTGGATTCCTCGTATCCTTCCAATATGGAATTTATACGCTCCTGATGCGCCTTCTCCCTGTCTTCTCTCTGCCACTGCATCTTCAACTCTTCCTCTATGGCACTTCTGCGGGCATCCAAGGCTCTTTCGGCTTTCTCCTCTTCCATCTCCTCTCTCAACTTCTTCAATCTGGATGATGCTGTTTCAAGAGCCTGCGACAATTTAGTGGCCATGATTTCGGCATAATTATTCGTCTCACTTGCTGCGCTCCTGGCTGCTATTGCGGCATCGTTATATCCAGATATAAGCTCAGGGTGCTTGTCTATACTTTCCTGCATGGACTTATTGTAAGCATCCTGATAAGGATTCCCGCCAGCCTCTCCAGACAAGGCTTTCATCTGCTCCATAATCTCTGCGTTAGCTTCTCTGTTACCTTCCAAAGCATTTCTGGATGCCTCGATTAGCAACAAAGCCTTTTTCCAACCTATCTCAAGCACGGCTCCTGCTCCGGCAAAGGTGGCTTTTGCCAGTACCATGGCTTTCATGAGAGAGGTCACTGAGTATTCCAAATCAGTAACTCTCTCAGCAAAGCCTTCCACCGTAATGGTACCAGTTTGCGTAGATTCGGGAAGAGCAACCCCAAGCACATCTTCCACTAAGTATGCAAAATCCTCTCCGGCAGTTATCGCTGATGCTCCTAATTCCGCCAACAGCCCAACTAGCTCCTTCATCAAATCCAATGTAATCGTTATAGCATCGCCTGCTATGTACGACCACTTTTCAATCTCGTCAGAATTATCTTTCAAAAAGTTTAGGACATCACTCAGTAAGTTTTTGTATTCTTCCACTAAGGCCAAATAGGAAGGCTGAAACATTTCACCGAGTGAATACTGAATTTCCTCATGATAACGATCTAAGGAGCCTAGAATCTTTCCAACAGAGCCCATCGCTGCTTCGTATGTACCGGCAATGTTCTTTCCGGCTTCCATAACCGCATTCAAGGCAGCCTGCCTTTTTTCAGTGAGGGTCAGTGCAGTGACTCCCTTTCCGGCTTGATCGGCAAATTTCCTGTATGCGCCTTCTAGGTCAATTGTAAGACCAATATTGCGAAATATCTCTGGCTGCAGAGTGGTAATACCGTGCAGGATTCTTCCAAATGCGTCAGAGGAGTTTATACCTGCGATAACTGCGGCATCTTGAGATGTTCTTGCTAAATCTGAAGCCTTGGACAAGTCTATTTCCGATTGGGCCATGCGCAATAGATTTTCATTGGCCTGCTTATGCGTAATACCCATCTTCACGACTGATTCCACATAGCCGTCTATTTCTTCCTTAGAGTATCCCGCATTACCTCCTACAACTCCCAAAGATACAGCCAATGTATCTACTCGTGCGCGTGCATCTATGGATTGCTTCACCAGTCCATACAGGCCTTGCGCACCTCTTTCGGCCAATTCCACAAATTTAGCAGTCAATCCCCCAACTATACCCGCCATCAACCCCATTTGCTTGGAGGATTGCGCTACATGCTGATCTACTTGCGAAAATCCATTTCTGGCAGTGGATTCGATACCTCTGAGCCTGGCGTCAAAGTTATCGAAAAATTGACCAGTAAGGTCATCAATGTAAGCTCTCCAGATAAGATCGTCAGATGCGGATGATGCTGGATTGTTCGTCATCTCATTCTCCCTGTAATTTCACGCTCTTGTAAATTATCCAGCCATAGTCGTGCTATGCGTGCCGCCACCATATATTCTCTGGATTTTACAGGTATGGCATACCAGTTAGAGTCAAATGCTATTCCATACTGCTGGGCTGTTTCCGCTTCCAATAACCTTACATCAAACGATGCCGGATTATGGCTATCCGCCAGACTTTCCATGACGTCTGCGATGTTTTTGTTCAACCACTTGACTCCGAAATCCGCGCAAGGCGGATGTCACGCCTTGCATATTTACCTCCTGGAACAAACTGGCTTGAATGATTGCGGCATAATCGGATTGGGAGCCTATAACAACAGCTTTCAAAAACATCAGCTTCCTCTTCTGAGGAGTGGCTGGAGGCTCTATCTCTGGCATGGAGGTCAATAAACGCTCTAGCCATTCATTATCATTGATATCAACTGGGCCTTCTTTCACTTCCACGCATGATACCAATAAGTAATCTCTTCTTGATCTGTCCCTGATTGTCAGAATCTCTTGGTTTTTCTGAGCGATCTCTATATGCTTCACGTACAAAGCATACTCCTCCGCATCAGACACATCAGGAGGAGTCTCTGGGACAGTGTAATTTATGGTATGAATATCGCCTGCCGCCAATACTATTTCTCGCTTTACAGGGTCTAGGTATGGCAAAGCATCGTCCATAAAATCTAGGTAATATGGGGGCAGTGGCCTCACCTCTATCGTGAAGCCACTAGACAGTTGAAGTATCGAAGAAACACCTGAATTCAATTTGAGCTCCTTGGGGGAGGTGGGCGGGTGCAACCCACCTCCCATAGAAAGGAGGATGATTTACAGACCAATGATGCGGGTATTCGTTCTGGTGATGAACGTACTGCCAGAGTGCGCCTGGCCAATTGCCCAAACCGTGTTGACATCGACCATGAAAAGCGAGTCGATGCCCGAATTGGTGGGCATGTTCAAATCCCATAAACGGAAGGAGGCACCGCCATCAATTGATCTCAATACACGACCACCTGATGCCGTAGACACGGCCAACCAGATGCTGGAATCTCCCCAGACAACGATATCATTGACGGCAGTCGCTGCAACCCCTTGAACCGGCAAAAGGGAGTATTCAACGCCATCGTTGAAGGAGCCGTACACGCTCCCATCGCTTACGCCAATGAAAATCGTACCATCTGGAGTAACCGCAACGCTCAGGAGGTCTTCTGCGATAGTTGCCGGGCCAGCGACTGTATTCCAACTCACGCCACCGTCATTCGACATGACGACCAAATTGGAATTGCCAACTGCCCAAATCGTACCATCTCCCAAGCCTGCCATCTTGTTGATGTCCACCGCGCCAGCGGTATAGACGGCTGTCCACGATGCTCCGCCGTCCTGGCTGCGATAGATGCGACCACCATCGGTTGCGGCATAAACGTGCATCCAGTCCACAAACAGCAGATCAGTGATGTATTCCCCATCCACATCGCCAACGTCCACGGTGATCCAGGAAGTGGTGCCCATATCGGAGACATCGGCATAAGCGATCTGCGCAGGGGCTGCGGCTTGAGTGGTGCCGTTGGCTACGATAACGCGGTGATTGGTCTTGGTGCCGATAGCCAGAATGTCTACAATATCCATAGCCGCAGCAAATGGGTTTGTAGAGGTCTGGGCCCAAGTCTCTCCATGATCTTCGGTGTACCACACGTTGGCGACATTGGTGGGTGAACCAGTCAATGCCTTCGTGACTAGATACCCATTCTCACCAGCATCTTCCTGGCTGCGGCAATCCTCAAACAATTCTTCCTCCAGGAAGGCGATTGCGGTGCCGTCTTCAGTCTCGGCAATCGTGCGGGCAGAAAGGAAGGCGGCATCCATATCCAGCAAGACAGGGCCAACCTCAGCCATAAACGGGGCAGTCATGGCCACAGGAGCATCATCACCTTCGATTTTTGACAATCTATCCATCTGAAGATCGCCACGCCGGGCACGTTCCCAGTGAAGAACCACGGATGATGCATAATAATTGTCCGGTCTGTCGCAAAGACCTAAGTGACCTTGGACATTGATAGCACGTCTCTGCAACCCGTTCAGGTAGTTGAGAGTGCGCTTGAAACGAGTCTCCAGCTGGAAGGCAGGCAATGCGGGCTCACTGCGGATGATATCCACAACTTCAGATTCTCCTCTGCGTGATGCAGACGGCTCTCTGACCGCATTCATGTTTCCAGTGGGCTCTGTGACTCCGGTCAACCCATAGGGAAGCAAGAGCAAATACGGCTCAAACTTCTTGGGCTGAATCCAGACTCTCCCATCGCCATACTTCAAAGTGCTAGTCATTTAACAACCTCCTATCCTTTGCTTTTTCTTATCTTTCTGAAGGCTCTTTTCACGGCTGCTTCTATGATGGAGCGGAATCCACCAGTTGTCCTTTTTGACAATTCCTCAGCCAGAGTCTTGGTGAAATTTCTAGGATATATACCGGGATGCATAACTGCTGGAGGGTTGCGCAATACAGGGGTATCGCTGGAGGGGTATCCAGGAATGGCAGGATTGGGATTGGTCTTTATGGGCACAGTAGGATACATGAACCATAATCGACCTGATTTATTGGACTTTTTAGGCACGATGGGATAAGGCTGGGATGACTTGCCACCCCTTACCGCAGTGCCTTCATCTACCCACGTGTATATCTTCCCAATCTTATTCTTCCGATTCACCTTGGCTCTTATTTCCCATTTACCTGCGTCAACCGCCACTTCCACCTTGAATGTAGGCTTCTCCTCCCAATCCTTTACATCATTATGCAATCTAGGTATGATGACTTCTCTCCCAAACACGTTCAATGAAGATCGTATCTCATCTTGAACGATCTTCTTGCGCCTCTCTGGAGAGGTTACGCGAGTCATCAATACTAGCGGCATGTTATTCCATTCTCTCGTAAATGAGTCCAGCCAAAGCCACAGAGGCAAAACACAGTATAATGCATTGCGGCAATGATAATGAAAAGGCCCAGGTGGATATACCACTAAATATCACGCTAATCCACGTGGATAGGCACCAGAAGCAATTGAACAATCGTGCCATAGAGGTATCCGGCATGTGTCGCAATTCCCCTTCGGAGTCATATTCATATCCGGCAACCTTTTCCCGCAGTTTGGTGAAGATTCCACCTGGGCCTTCCATATCCTTCGTGAACAAGGTCACTGTGAATACCGCTAACGCATTCAACACCAATATTTCTACCATTGCTCACTCTGGGATTCCAAATAAGCGATAACCTTGCCGCGATTCAGGCCATTCTTCTCCATGCTGAGAAGTTTGCCAGCCAATTCAGGATTCATGTCTAGGCTCTTGATCTGAGCCACGGTCATGTCTCTGATTTCCGGCAGGTCTTCCGGCTCTGTTTCCGCAATTTCCTCAAAGTCCATATCCTCATTGACTGGCACCTGGAAGGATTCTACTGGCTGAGGAGCCTGCGCAGGAGTCGGCTCTGGAGTCGGGGCAGGAGGAGCCGCAACGATATCATTGCGAGTCACTTTGACAAATGGAGTCGGTGATATCTCACCAGGCTTTCTCACGTCACTCGGATGAACGTACAGATACATGCCGAATTTGACCTTGTACGCCTTGCCGGTCACTGGGCCATTGCAGTAGTGCTTGCCTCTGCCTACTCCGCCCACGTACTGGGCCAGCACCGAATCGCCTGAAGTCAAGGGTAAACTGTTCACATCCACCTCCACTGGAATTGGCGTTGTCGCCTGTAAATTTGCTGTTCGTCTTTTTCCTCTACAACTAGGACATGCCATTTCATAACCTCCTATCTTTTTCATTATGCGCTTGGCATACTCTGCCGACTTGCTTTTGTACAAATCTGTGCGCTGTCCGGCTCTTATACGATAGTGAACCAAAGGTTGGGGGCAATGCATTCCGCACCATTTCAGGTACAATCTTGCGTTATATTCCCCATCCTCGTAGAAATCTATTGATTCATCATACCCTCCTATCTCCTCCCATTGGCTCTTTCTATGTAGCACGTTCACGCTAGAAAAGCCAACGTATTTGAATATATTGTCGCAAGAGAAATCCAGGAGCACATAGTGCGGTATGTTTATTTTTCCGAATTTGGCCACATCGGGATATACTGGAGTGATTCCATCCCAGTATTTCAGCAATCTAGTCACAGCATCCTTCTCTAGCCTATCATCGCAATCCAAAGGCAGAATCAACTCTGTATGGGCTTGGGAAATAGCCGAATTTCTAGCTGCCGATACTCCCTTGTGCGCTCCTTTGAAATACCTTACTGTAGGATATTTACTCACTATGCTTGATACATCAATAGGTGAACCATCATCCCACGCAACCACTTGAGAGCCTTGATTTGAGGCGGATTCTAAGCACTCCCCTAGCCACATCAATCCCTCTTCACGATCTATGTATATCGGAATGATAATAGTAACATCTTTACATGCAGCCATGTCTATTCCGGTCATGGGTGAATCTTCCCTTGCGCTATCCGATATAATACATCAGAAAATTGAGCCACCCTAGCATCGAATGAGTGCTGATGCAGTATTTCCTCTTGGCCTCTTTTTGCTATTTTCTGGCGATTCTGAGCATTCTCCGGCTTCAGCCAGTAATCTATCAAGGCAGGCAGGTCTTTCACATTTTTGTAGGTCACAAAATGCACCCCCTCCTTCAATCCCAGGAAATCGTATATGCCTGGGAACCATTGCTGCATCACGAATGCCCCAGCATACATAGCCTGGAAGATTCTATTGGATACAAATACCGCCTGAAGCCTTCCGTCAGATATGGCAATCTTACAATTTTTGTATAATGCGTGACCTTTCTCGAAATCATACAGGCATTCCCCATCGGCTCTATACGATTCAGGCCATTTTCCATATATACCCACATCGCAAGGAAGGCTCCTGAGAATCTTGCCCAATTCATTTCTGAATTCGTAATGCGCATTTCCCAAGAATACCACATCATGACTTTTCACTCTAGGCAAGTTGTCCTCGTCAACTCTTTCGTATCCTATCTGCCATACCATCCAAGGTATTCCATTGGTAAAATACTTTCTATCTACATCAGTGGTCACGAAAGAGGTCATATCAAACTTTTTCATCAACGCCATATAATCTGGCGCCAAAAAGTTTTGCGGGAAGTAATCACCATTCCAATTGAAGAATACTGCGTTGGGGTGCTCTTGCTTCAATTCCACCATCATGGCAGGTGTAAATAATTTCCCATCATGGAATTGCGTCAAAAATACGTCAGGGAGGAAAGCATTGGCAGCATCGAAGATATACTGAGGATTGACAAAATAGTCCACCTCATCCACCAGATACCCTGCCGCTGTCAAGGCTTCTCTCAATCCCTTCTTGGTCTTATGCTGCAGGATATTTCCCCTTTCGTATATCGGAGCATAAAGCACTCTAACGGGTCTGGAATCTTGGCGGATTTTCATTGTCTCAGGTATCTCTGGGCCAACTCCCCATCCCTGATTCCATTTGTTCAAATATTTCGCAGAATCCGGGTGGACTTTATGCGCAGGATAGCTGTTGTTTTTGGCTCTGAGATCGTCAGCATATGCCAGATCGTGAATACAGGCGCAAGGTATCGCCTCCACCTTATATCCCATCTCCCATACATTACATGACAATTCATTATCTCCGGCATAGGTGTGATAGTCTTCTCCCCACCATCCGGCTTTATTCCCCAGCCATCTAGGAATTATACATACTTGCCCATATGGTACATATTCGATATTACCCGTAGACAAATTTTTGGCCTGTAGATATTCTACATGCCAAGGTTTGTTATTGCGATCTTGCCAAAAACATCCAATTCCAACATCCATGCGATCATCCATAAAGGATACAGCACATCTTACAGATTCGTTTATGAATTCTATGTCGTCATTGCCTATGATTACATACTTACCAACAGCCTTGTCAAATCCGGCTCTAAATGCCTTTACCGCTCCAACTAATTTACCTTGCTGAATCAGCACTATATCTTCCTGGCTCTTGCACCACTCTATCGTACCATCTGAGCTTCCTCCATCGACCAGTACGATTTCATAGGGTATCCCGACACCTATGGATAGCCTAAAAGATTTCACCATATTCTTCAACTGGGTGAGTCTGTTGTATGTTCCCGACACGAGTGATACATAGATATGGGTCATTATCATTGGCCTTTCTACTCATACAATGTCTTCAGCATCCATTCATCGTCCACGCATCTCAAGAATTCCGGCAGCATGTTATCTCTTTTAGTGCGCTCTACATCTATCCATCTTGAATATTTACCGTAGAATTCACCATACCTGATAACCATATCCACCTTCTGAGACAGCATGTCTAGGTTCAGTGGCCTTGCTCCAGGCTTCCTCGTGCCTCTTCCTTCTATTCTCCCCACGCAGCCTTCCAACGTTGTCTTGAGATTTACAATGATGGGCTCTGCTTTCAACTCCTCCTCTAGCTTCAAGAGATAATTGAATACAGGAGTTTTGATGGCTGTAATCATCATGCCTTCTAGGATAATCCCATAGAGCGTAGGAATTGTATTATGCGTATCTAATATGGCATCGTAAATGGACTGTAGCGAATCAAAATTGTCGCATCCTCCCATTTTCTTATCCTTCGGGTACTTCCCTATTACAGCCCATTTGAAGTCTTTCATGACCGTAGCAAATACAAAATCTCTTTTTCCAGGCCTTTCCCAGCACAATAATTCTCGTTGCCTCGATTGCTCCAAGAGGTCTTTTACTATGGATGTCTTTCCACTTCCGTTTGCGCCTCTGATTTGAACGATTTTCATTGCTAACTTCCTATGTTCCAAAACACAATTGGAGTCTTCAATCTATGGACGTTTTGACATAGCCACAAAAATGCCTTCGCATCATAGTATTCATTACATGGGAAAGGTATCCAGCTAGTATCAACTTTGTCTTTGTACTCATAGCCTTGATCAATCATATGTATGGCCTTGGCATCATATCCAGTAAGATCGTACACATCTTGTCTAATTTGATGAAGGCTTCTGGAATACCCTAGATGAAAGTACATATCTGCATTGGATTGACAATCTTGAAGAGCCTGCCATACCGCACTACCTATCGTGCCTGAGGATATGGATACAACCCAAGAGCCTTCTTTCAATAGACTCTTGGGAGTATATTTGGCAACTTCCTCAGATGTAGAATCCACCGATTCAGGCACCTTCAATCCGTTTGGGAGCATATAACTATTTTCCCAATTTTCTCGCAATATCTTCTTGGCCTGATGATACAACACAGCAGACATACCCGCCTTCATTGGGTATAAGATCGCTCCCAATCCCTTAGCATGCTGCTGATTCTCTCTCAGTGAATCCCCTTCACCCTTCAATACTGGGTAGAAATCTACGCAACGCAGACCTAATTCATTGCATATTTGCGCAACTCCCCATCCAGCCTTGGAATGTCTAGTATCCATTACTCCTATCGTGACAGGCACATCTGCCCGCAGGACAGCGTTATAGATCATTTTCTGGAGATGCAACGTCACTCCACGCACCTTGGAGAATCCTGGGCCTGGGTCTGGGCATGATAGGTCTTCCCTCTTGACGTGTACGTCAATTCCATTTACGCTGTACGATTCCCAAGGAGTATTATGGATTATCATTCCTCTCTCATCTCCATGTCTGTCTTCAGTCCAGGATTCCCGTGAACGGATTGTCTGGCATCTTCCGGTCTGGCGCAGCTATCTTTCATGCCCCAAGCCTTCTCCCTTCGGAGTAGTTTGGGGTCAATGACAATCCTCTTCATATCGCTGAATTGAAGAGCCTTTGCCTGTAATAATTCCTCGTTGCGGCAGGCTTTTGTTCCGTATTCCTCGCAATACAGGCATCCTTTCCTGTAGCAACCAGGCAACGGGACAAATGGCTCATTCGGAGCAGGTCTGGCGTGTACTGGCACCCCACGTCCGTGACATTGATCACTTGTAGTGAAATAGGGAGCAAGATTGGCTCCAGCTTTCCCATCATCATAGTATTCATAGCACGTAGACATAGTCATACCCACTTGCCGGGTCTTCTCTAGGAAGGCATTCAGCCATTCCACGCGCAAATCTTGAGCCACTGTGTATACTCCGCCTATCTTTTGAGTGAAGACTGCATCAAATGCATCCACTCTAGGCACCTTATGTTCCATAAGTCTGTCAAGGAGCAATTGACGCTGATTGAATACCTGCTCAGCAAACTTGAAGATGATATGATGCGCTCCTGCCTGTCCCAACATGCCTATCAGCGTCAGAATATCCTCTTGCGTCATAATTCCAGGCATGACCGGATTGCATTGAATAGATATGTAAATCCCCTTCTCACTCATCTTTCGGATTGTTTCCATGATCTCATCTATCTTGAAGGAGCCTGGAGACAAACGCTTGTATAATTTGTTGTCTGAGGAGTTTATGCTAAATTGCATGTAGCTGTAAGGATTCACCAAAAGAGCATCCACAGCCCAATCTGGCGGAATCTTCCTGGAGAGATAGAAGAAAGGAAGACCATTATCATTGAATACCTGGCTCAATCGCTGGGTAACATGGTGACGACCTTCTAGCAGCTGAAACGGCTCTGTAAAAGAGGACATATATGCTGGGCCTGTCGTCATGATCTTTGCCAGCTGCTTCGCCATATGCTCTGGATAGTCGGGGGATGCTGTGGCCAATCCAGTTGATCTGTAGCCTCTCGTGCCGTTGTCCACGTAACAAAATGCGCAACCCACCGGGCAATACCCTCCATATGGAGTAGTCAGCAATGCTTCCGAATAGCATGGCCTGGGCCTTGTGCGATCATTCTCGTGCTTATTCTTATACCATCCTCTTGGGTCAGGATGGGATGTGTTGATGATATGCTTCATCGGCTTGCTATGCACTTTTGTCTCTCTCAATCTTCCTCCTCTAAGCATACTCAGAGGCACAAGCGCATATTCTCCATATTCGTCTACTCCAAAACCAACAGGCTGTTCTACTCGGAACAACTCTTGTTTCTGCTCACTGCTGTCATCTGTTCCAGACATATTACCTCCACAAATTATATAACGGCTCTAAATATGTACTAAGCTCTTCTGCTAAGTCACCCCAGCCTTCCAGACCTTCCATAATGTCCTTGGTGTCTAATCCTGGGGGGTAATGACCGTTGATGTAAGATTTATACTTGCAGCAAATAGTCTCTAGCTCCTGCATGTTCAAGGGTCTGTCCTGATAAGGAGGAGCCTTATATTGTCGAAATTTAGGAGCCATGTATTCAAATACATGATGGACTTCTTCTGTAGTTATGGGATGCTTTTGATCACCGAAGTGAATCAGTGCTGCTCCTTTTACCGGGTCACGATATACTCCAATTTCCGCATCTCCAAAATCCACAGGAATCTGTAGCACTCTCTCTTTCATATCCGCTATTTTCCATGATATCCACGGGCCATAGCCTTTGAAATGCTGGACAGAATTAGACACGCATTGGAAAGTATCACCCATTATCATCCTTTCCACGACCTTCTCTGGTGCTCCAAAATCCTCGTATCCCTTCACGGTATTCTGGAATATAGCACCTCTCATGTGCCGTCTTTCGTGTCCTCTAGGTGCTCTCACGCGATCTAATTCACGCATATACTTGTAATAGTTCTTGGAAGGAGTATTTGCCAAAGAGCACGCTACACCGGCACTGTAAAATGTCCAATATCCTAACAGGAATTTGAACATAGTGGATTCTTTCCAAGACGTTTGGGCCAACACCACATACAATGGGTCTAGGTCATAGGTATCCAATAATATTTTTCCGAATTCTACATAATTCATAATGAATCCTTTTATAATATAACTTGCGAGTAAACAAAGACACCCGACTTGCGCCGGGTGTCTCGTTGTACCAGGGTTGACTGGATTTACCAGTCCATATGAGCCTTGTGGAGAGGTCTGCCACCGGGCAGATATTCCACCTGGAAGATGTCTCCAGTGACGGGCTGGCGCTTGACCGCAACCGCCACATCCTCGATTCTGGCCTGGGCCCAAGGGGCAGACAGGTACAGTTCAGGAGACGTGCCAGCCATGATGCTGATGCACCAGTTGTCTTCTTTCGACTTCAGCAGGAATCTACCAGCAGCATCCGCTCTGGCGGAGATGGTGGGTGCCTGTTTCTTGGCACGATTCTCGTACATGCCCATATCCAGGTATTCACCATACAGGACATCCATACCACCGACACGTCTGGTCAGGAGGTAAATGTCTGCGCTGTAGTTGTCACCAACCTTGGCAATGTCGATGGTGTCATCCACCAAAATGGGAAGTCTGCGACCACTCTTCAGCTTGATGTAGCCGACCGCAGCGGCACCGTCATACAACGGGCCAGCGTTCAGGTCAAAGCGGAGTTGGCGTGCCTGGGCGCGCAAAGCCTGATCAGAGATGTTGGCGTTGTCGGTCACGCCGCAGATGGTGTAGCAGGCATAGCTGTCCAGAATCTTCGTGGCCATGAAGCGGGCAGTGACCAGAGCCATATCGTTCTCGGCAATCATGCCCAGGGCTGAGGCTTGTCGCTCAATTTCGGTGACCACTTCATCCAGGTAGTTGAAGAAGTTGCCCAGACCATTCGCCTCACCGTCCAGGTCATCGCCAGCCCAGTCGATCATCTTGGAGCCGATCTGCGGGCAGGTGGTGCCGTCTTCATTCGTCCAGGTATCCTTGATAATGCTCTCAAGGCCATCCATCTCATAGGCATTGTTGTGAGAGCCATGAACCAATGCGCGCCGGATGTCCTGCTGCAATACGTTCATGATTCCGTTCATCTGCCATTCCAGATCATCAGCGATCATGACGCCATTCACGCGGTATCTGGGAGAGGTCTCACAGCGATCTTGGAGAATGGTGTGCGGGTCAAGACCATCACCGGCACGATGGTACCAGGAGGTATGAACCAGGTTGTAACCGCACTGTCCCCATTCCCAACCATTCGGGTCTGCGCACGGGGAACCTGCGCCAGCGGTTTGTTCGCCGCTTCCGGCAGTGCCTGACGGGCCATACCAGGGCAGGAATTCCACGTGTCTGCGATAGAATTTGTTTGCGCGCCAGCCCAGCCAGTTCATCAGGCCAACGGTCTGAACCTGAAGGCCAAAGATGTCGCCATTGGAGCAGGGGTCAAAGATCGAATATCTACCATAGATGGTGCCGGTGGTGTTGGGCGTGATGCTCGCCTCCTTGAAAGAGGCGGGGAAAGACTGATTCACGCCTTTCGACATAACCTGGCCCATGCCCATGGAAATTGCCGCAGCCAGTGCCTGAATCTGTTCGGAGTCAGTCACCAAGCCACGATAGCGGGGAGATTTTCTTGTCATATCTGTGTTCCTTTGAATTAGATTCCAATATCTTCAGGCGGGGGTGGCCTGTTACTTGCCGCCCATCATGAATTCGGTCAAGGATTCGGCTTTGGAGCCATCGTATCCGGCAAAGACTTCCTTGGAGGTCTTCTTGCCCACGGGCATTTCTTCCTCATCCTCTTCGTCTTCCATGTCTTCCTCATCCTCTTCCTCATCGTCAGCAGGAGGAGGGGCAGCCTTGTAGCGGGTCACGCGCAGTTTGCCATTGCGCGGCATCTCTTCCAGAGCATCCCGCAAGGCTTCTTTCTTCGTGGCCAGCAACTGATCCAACGTTGCCTGGAGTCTGTCAACCTTCGCGCTCAAGTCTGAAACTTCTTTCAGCTCAGGAGCAGGCACCTCAATCTCCAGACCTTCCAACGCTTCCTTCAGAAGAGCGGGCAGAGTGGCAGAGACTTCCTTGGCGATAGCTGTAATGACGGTGGGGTCAATCTCCACAGTCTCTTCCTCTCCATCGCCTTCTTTCTCCACCTCAATGTCAAGCTCTTTCAGCAGGGCAGCGGTGGGAATGTCGTCACCGATAGCAGCCAGTTGGGAATCGGTGAGCTCCTTGATTCTGGGCTCAATCTCTTCCTGGGTCAACCCGGCTTCCAACAGCTTTTTGATCAACACTTCCTTACTCTGCATTATAGCCTCCGTAACATTTTGGTTGCTGCTTACCTTTTCAGCAAAGGCACCTGTGTAAGTGTTGCACGGGATGTCCGTGACGGTTACATCAAATGTCTTGGTCTCAAGAAAAGCCACATTGTGTAACTTCCCTTTGTATGTAATATGTACCGCCTGGCAAGAGGGACATCTGAAGCCTGCGATCATGTGTTGCTTGGAAATTACCAAATCAGATTCGCATTTGGGGCAGTTACCAGATACCTTCATGGCATAGAATCCCCTCGACACTCTCCACTTCCCGGTATTACTCTTCAGCACTTTTTCACATATCGCTATGGAAAATGGATCATCATAGGAGTGACCTGAATCTACTGCGAATGGGCCAATTCTCGTCATTTTCTCCACGCGCCCAAATCCCAACTTGGGATTATGGAACATGCGGAATTCGGGATAATCCCCAGTGCGTTGAGCCTCTTTTATTTCATAGTCCATTGCCTGGACTGTAAAAGTCTCATCGTCCTGATCTGGAAAGGCTGCTGTAGAAATAGTGACAATCCGGTAACTGCCGTTGGCCTCTTTCTCTACAATCAACTCCTTCTCCACAGAGGAGCCTTTTTTGACCCACTTTCCAGCCTTGATCATGTAATGCTTCTTGAAGTTGGAAATAGCAATGGGCCAGCCTTTATCGCCTCCAACTGCATCCGCCATAGCAGCAATTTCGTTGAGTTGGGCCAATGACAATTTCACGTCATCTAGCTCTTGAATTCTGGCTTGGGAGGTCTTTGTGTACGGCATACTAATCCTCTATACGTTACTTTGAATTGCCCAAGATATCATGTCACCATCTGGATATATGTCCACGGAATTGTACCCAAATTGCGATAGCGCATCAGCCATGGAATTCGCAAATTCAGTAATTGAACCCCAATCTGATGCATATACTGTGGCGCGTTTGTTGCTCTTTTTATGCGATAAAGTGTATTCAAACATATCACTATTTATTGATCTGCGAGTCTGACGCATATCTATGCCTTTTGCTTCCAATCCTCTTCTAATCGAAGTCACCATCATAGGCACATCATCGCCTTGCATAACTCCTATTGTCGCAGGAGCGTTTATGACTCTCTGCCTATCTTCGTATGAAAATCTCTTTTCCTCATTGGGTTGGATAAGAGTGCCATCAGATCGTTTGCGTAATCCAGTAACTTCATCAATTTCACGCGTGGCAGTGGCCTTCTTAGGTGCTTTGGCAGGAGTGACCATTTTGCCGCCACCTTTGCCGCCAGCGGAGCCTCCAACTTTTCCGGGTCTTCCTCCGTGACCGAAGTTACCACTACCTGCTCCGCCTTTGAGTATCCAACGCTTTGTCATGATATTCTCCTCCAAATATATACTATGCTATGCCAATTATACTAGGCACTTCAGTATCCAATGGGACGTTCCTAATCTCTACATGATTGTTTCTTTTTAGGCAGTCATCGCAATTCTCCGCCTCTTGATCGACTATCCAAGTGGCTTGTATGAGTTTTTCCGCCTTCGTTCTGGATACCTCTAACAATTCCCAGTGACATCGGCAATTCGTCAAGCATCTCGTTGTACCATCTCCAGGCATCCATGGCAATCCTGGGAATCTCCCAGGTTGCCTCTTAGTGCCTCCAGCGAATTCTCCTGCCTGAGCCACTGCGGCAGTATTCACGCCAGCATTTCCATACATGCGACTTCTGGCCTGTATCGCCTTGAGTGAAATCTCATCCCTCTTATCAGAGATTGTTTCAGCAAATCCGTGAAGATACCTGTATTGGGATTTTACTGCCGCGCCAACCTTTCCCCAATCGGATTGCGTCATTTCATCCCAACCGCCTTTTCCTATGACAGCGGTGGAGGAGTGAAGAGCTTTTATCTCAACTTTCATGCGCTCTTCCCATTGACCTATGGTGATTCTGCCAGCAAATACGTCTTCCGATAATTGATCAACCAAATCGTTGAATATCTGCGTGCGTACTTCAATCAATCGGCTCTTGGAAACATCCCCAATCGGCAGCTGCTTTTCCACCACATCACCAGACAATGGGTATGTATATGTTTCATCTCCCCAATACACCGACACGTTGTCAAAAGTCTCAGCGTAATCTATTCCAATGGTGTACGCTCTTTGCGGATGACCTCCCACCTCATATTCCAACGTCATATGCGGTATGAATCCATGATTCTGATTCATTATCATTCCAGACAATGCATTTACAATGGCTTGTCTGAATGCAGGGAGGTCTGGGCTGTCGAATAATGCCACAACTGGTACGCCATTTTCTTCTGGGAGGAATCTGCCTATGCCGGTATACTTGAGAGATATGGGAGCATGGACGGCTGAAAAGTCTTCTATGCGCTTCAGTATCTCCTCTCTGTCTAACTCATCAGACCTTCCCATGAACACCAAAGTGATGTGCGGCTTTTCCGGCTTCACTTCCAAAGACTCCAAAAGGGTGGAGCCGTCCATATCAAATGCTACTATCGCAGTATCCCAGGCCATTATGACACCTTCCCATACATGGCCTCTTCCTGCTCCACGCTCAAAGCGTATGCGGCAAGAATTGGGTGATTTCTCCATCTTTCCAATTCATCGTGAATAGTCTTTCGAGTAGGCACAGAGCCTCTAACAGCTTCCGACTCAGGTATGGGCTCTCCACGAATTCCACGAGTGGCTTCAAGCACTTCCTCTTTCAAGTGCATCAGATGTTCCCAGGCCTGGATATAACTCATCGCTGAAATATCCTTCTGCAAGGCTTCTGGATACTTGTCGGGCTCAACCTTGGGAGAATTGAGGATTATCATTCCAGGCACACGCTTCTGTTTCAATATGCCACGCTCCCATTCCAGACAAATGACCTCGTCACCGGCACGTTCCGCCTCTCGGAAGACTTGATTGTGTATCTCCGTGTCTGTAATCATAGTGCGATTGTCATTGCCCATCCAATCAGGGAGCACGCCACGATCTATCAAGAGCCTTATGAAATCATCTCGATTGATGACCTGCTCCGCCTGTTTAGATTGGCCACCTTCATTCGTGCCCATAGCTCCACCAGTATCTACTCCCTGAACCTTGGGCGTGGGTAGTTTTGGCGCACCATTCGGCTTCTCAGGCACGGGATTCCCCTTGGCCTTTTGTTCAAATCCGCCTCCACCTGCTCCGCCTTGTCCTGCGGGCTGAAGATTATACAGCGGCATAAATGCATCAACCCACGCTTTGGCTATGGCTGCGGCATTGGCATCTTCCTCGATGTCCTGAGTATCAAATTTGAAATCTGCATCTTCCGGCAATTCTCCGTTGATGTGCCTCTCCACGGTGGTGATGAATTCTCCAGCACCTTTACCTTTTGCCTTCATGTGCTGAATTTCAGTCTCTCCAGCGTTGCCGCCCATACCGCCTGTGAACGTCCAGAATTCCTTAGCATCAGTGCCAAAGGCCAGAGCCAGGGTGCCCACGTATTGCTCCACCACGGTCTTCCGGTCAAAGGATTCCGGCAAGGATGAAAAAGACTTGAAATCAACAGTAATGGGTAATTGCGGATTGGTGGATAAGAGCCACAGCACTTGCGGGAAGGTCAACGAATTGTCTTGTAATCGCTTGGCCTTCCACAGCACGACTGCATCCATGAATTCTTCTTTGGACATACCGGAAATAGCAGCCAAACCTTCTGGCGGCAGGTTGTCCAGCTTTTCATCGTCATAGTCGTGCAGTCCCATGAGGAGTTTGACGGCTCTTAGAGCACGGTCAACTGCGCAGAATCCTGAGCCAATCAGATGCTCTCTTGGAGATGGCAGGGAGGTGAAATGAATAACTTCACCGGGTCTGAAGTTCAAAGTCTGTCCGGTCATGGCAGAGGAGTACGTGATGGGATATTTGTGACTGCCTGTAAGCGTACAATTCAGCGCATCTATATGACCAATATCCACCATCGGGGCATAAAGCGCATCCCCGCCTCTGGCAGCTTCCCAAAATACTCCTCTATTCAGAGTGTAGAAATCCTGAGCCGAAGAGGAGATAAAGCCACCCCAATCCCATCCTCCCATGTATGCGGCTCTCGATAACATCTTGGCGGCAGCCAAAGCATTGCGCTTTTTCCCTGTAATATTCCATCGCAGGGAGGTCATCTTGGCTACCATGGAATATACCGCACCCGCCAATATCGGCTCCTGGTGCCACATAGCATCCAGCAAGTAATCCCGGTCTGGGCCTTGGGGGAAAGACTTGGTGTACCACTTTTTCTCAGATGCCGCCAATCTGCTGACAAAATCTCGCAATACCCCATAAGTGGAATAATACGCCAACATGTTCTCGTTGTCTCTGATGTCTAGCTGGGATGAAGGCTTTGTCTCTTTGGATTCCTCCCCTGTCCCTAACTGTTTGGCCATTATCATGGCATCAATACGCTCTTCTGCCTCTTTGAAGTTTATGGGCTCTTTATTGAAGGCAGTGGCTGCTCTTTGAATTCTCTGGAATATTGTTGACATTTGTTTCCCTTCCCAGACCGTTATGTATATCCAGCAATGGTGCGCTTGGCGCACTGTCTATTCTATGTAATTCTCTTCCGTAGGAAGAGAATTATATGGAATAGACTTACTCTTGATATATACCTGATAAAATAATTTTATCCCTTATATACTATTAAGTAATTAAGGGATAAAGTAATAATATTTAATTCGCACTAGGCGCATGGGCCACGGCAGATTTTACAGCCCATTTCCCATAGTGTTTGCGTATGCGATGTGTAAATCCTCGCAAATGTCCAAGACTTCCCAGCAATTCACTTCCGGGTGCTTGCGCCCATACCATTCTACTGCCGCCAACTTGTAATCGTTGTTCGGCATACGCTCCAGGATACCTCGCAATATGTTCACTGGTGATCCAGCCTCGTGAGCCTTATAAAATTGGAGCATGTCTGCGCATTGCACCAAATACGGGTCTGTAATCCCATAGGCTCTTACTCCAGCAGTATGCGGCATCCATCGCATCTCCTGTTCCCACATCCAAAAATCCATCATGACCGTGTCGAAGTCTTCAAAATCGGTGGAGAATCCATCTGCGGGCATAACTCCGTAGTCATAGACTGTGCTATGCTTGAAGCCTTCCAGCATCCTGTTGGCTTTCTCGAAGTGCGTTTCATAGAGATGTAAGGAGGTGATGAAATAGTTTAGGCTCCCAATTCGGCAATCCAGCCAGTGCGCCATCATCATCTGCAGCACCGACCACTCAAACGTGTTGATGCCAGAGAATCCCCAAATCAGGTCTGAAGATCGTTGCGCGACACTCAGGTGGAGCATATCTTGTCGCTCAAATGGCTCCTCTGGAATCATGACCGATTCCACGTCATTCACTACGCTCCAAAACGGTCTAATGATAAACTGGAGCCAGTTATTGCACGGCACGTCTTTCGTATCCACCAGCAGATCATCCGGGTGCCAGATCATCGCAACAGCTTGTCGTGATTGGCGATCTTTCTTCAGGGTATGCAGGACGTTTTTGATTTGATCCGTTGTTACGGGCTTGAAATCGTGGAATTGGCTGTTGCTGTACGGGTATCTGCGCAGCCTTTCTCCGTATGCCGCACGCCACGTCACCCCATCGTCAGACCAATTGAGAGCGTGCGGCAAATATCCCGTCAACCATTTCGCATCATTCAGACCACTCACCACCCACAGGCTTTCAGCGATCTTATGAAAAATGTTGTCGGCTCTATGAGGCATCACATAGATTCTCTCGGCAGGAGCCAGAATAGTGAAGCCTTCTCCAATTACCTCTTTGGTTTTGGAGCCTTTGATGATGACCTCTTCTCCATCCTTTACAACTTTCTGGAGGAGATGGTGAAGTGCATAGGTAGAATTGACGAATTTATCCATTTTGTTGAACCTGTTTCCTAGCAAGTTATATTATTCAAGACGGCTATTTGCCGGATGATAATAGCAATCCCCGTCCTTCAAACCAGTCCTGATACCGATTCTCTGGGAGGTCTACAGTGCCGTATGTCTGCAGCAGTTTAGAGTACAACCGTGCATCCTCAGCTATCTTGGCAAGCCTGTTGAGTTTATGCGTATCCGCCAGCATTTTTACAGCCCAGCGGTCAAACATATTGGTGATGCCAGACCTGCGAATGGCCTCATACTCAAAAAGGTCTTCCATCTGGAATTCATTGGGCAATTTCTGCAACTTCTGTAACACTTTTCACCTCCCAGTGGGATACAACAGGAGAATCCTTGACCTCAGCCAATTCGACCTTTATGCCGCAATACGGGCACTCTGCAAAAGCCTTTTGCCCCAGCATATCAATCACGGCTGCCTCGATAACGTCTTGGCATTGCGGGCAGCGTAATCTGAACGTGGAAGAATTAGCCATTTTTCAGGTTGCCGCCTTCGTGATGCTCTGGGTCTTCCCAGTGAGTCTTGAAGTTGATGATATCATCCAAGGCTTTGTAGAAATCCCCACTGAAGGTAATTCCACGGTCATCCAGGTAGATGATCGCAGGCACTTTCATATTGGTAATCCTGTCCACGTATTCCGACATCTCATGTTCATCCAGCCATTCGGCCACGGATTGCGCAGGGGCTGCCGTAAACACCACAACAGAGTATCCCAATTCCTGAAGAGTCTTCAAGAATTCCTTGGCTCCCTCTCTAGGCGGATACATTTTACCAGTCCAGCCTTTGTAGGTGTCCAGCACGCCATTGAAGTCAATGCAGATCGTTTTGCGTGCCTTGGCATAGTCCACTTTCTGCCGACCTTTTTCAAACTTAGGTTTGTCTTCGATGCGCATAGTTATTCCGCCTCCACAAACGCCACGATGATATCGTACATAGTGACCTTGTTATCGGCATATACGATGGTGTACGCAGGATTGATGCGCAGAAGAGCCTCAACCACGGCTTTCTCCGTAACCTCAGCCCAACCTGGCGCAGAGGAGCCCATCAGCCGTCTGTCGTCAATGAGGATGGTATGGTCACGCCGGAAAGAGTGCTTGGCTATGATGTCAAGCTCCTGGAGGAGAGGCACGGCAACCTTCCCTTGCCACCCTTCTTGGACATGGCTGTCAAGCCAGATCGTTGCAATATCTTCTTGTTCAGCAACGAATCTCGGCAGATGCTCCAAGGAATCTCCCAAGGCAACCCGCACATGCGGATTCCCCAAAAACCTTTCGGTACACATGGCCCAATACTTTCCCGACACCTCAACTGATAGCGCATTTTCAAATCCGCAATCCAAAGCCTGCTGGACTGCCCGACCATCATATGCGCCTGTCTCAATAAATGTTTCGCCAGTCTTGAACCTCTTCAACAGTTCACTGGGCAGGGTCATGGATTCATTTTCCATTATCATCCTCTTCCTCTTCTTCGTTGTCAGCGTTGATGCCGTGCTCCGCCTTGCGATGGGCGTTGAAGCCTTCTTCGTCATCCTCGTCAAAAGTCTCTTCGCATTCGGGGCACTGGAGCATGTTTACCGTCTCAATCTCAATGCAGCAACTCTGGCAGGCTTTCTCCGCCTCTTTTGCCGCAAATTTATTGCAGGAGGGGCACTGATGATTGCTGCCGGTGGCAGAGCCAGAGCGGGTGAATGTTTCCCCGCAGGAGCATGTATATAACGGCTCCCAATCCCCTTCTCCTACTTGGCAGGTCTCATCGCAATCCGGGCATTTCTCCATTTCAACCAAAAAGTCACTCAAGTCTGTCATAATATTTACTCCTTACTGAATTTTAGGCATCCAATCTTATATAATATAACTTGCTATGTAACAAAAAATGCCCACAACTTATGGACACCTTTTGGATGGATTATGGACAATTTCCGGTCTAACTACCAACACCCAGGTATCGCATTGTCGTTGGCTTTCGTCATCCTCTCCCACACATTTGAGAATTCCTGAGCGTCAATCGCCTCCATATGCCATTCTCCCACTAGACGTTGCCCAGCCCACAGATTCACCTTCAGATGATCGTTATTCCCGTCAACCTTGTCCATGGTGCAGCGGTTTGCGTAAGGCATGTAATTGCCTCTGATCATATCGTGAAACATAGCCATGGCAATCCAGTAATCCTGGGCAGGGAATGAGGCAAACCAGTCGGTGCGCATGCCTTCCATAAATCCCTCGTAAAACACATAAATCTTCTTAGGAGGGTGCTCCACGTTCTGAGCCGCAACTGCGTCATTGGCGGCACCTGTCCTCACGTGAATGACGATTGGGTATTTGATAGCGCATTCCGCAACGGTCTTCATAGTCTTCGAGTAATTCATGACAATCTCCTTGTAACAGCCATATACCTTATGTATAATATAACTTGCGTATAAACAAAAGACACCCACTTGATGGGTGTCTTATTCGGGAAGAGTATTTGTATATGTTATGGTAGTATCCCATTGAACCGGGTGGCGGTATTCATCAGGTAGTTCAAGACCTCATTCCAGGTGCCTCCCTTTGGGGAGAAGGCTGTTTTGCCAATCCATGTAGCACCATCCTTTATGACAGGAATGATCCCGTATTTGTTGGTGCCGTATTTGGATTCATCCAGCTTGCACAGGAAATAGAATTTGCCTTTTTCATAGCTGTCTTTCCAGGTCTGGATTGGGCCATTCTGATTGCAGGAATCTTGAATGTCCTGAGCCTCCACGTGTTTCTTCAGACCGTGGTCAGATACCTGGGCCTTGATTTGCGCCCACAGGTTTGACGCGGATTGCGCCGCATCAGGCGGAGCAACGGGTGCGGATGGGCCCATCAGAGCCGCAATGCACATGAAAGCCACTACGATTGCCACGATGATCAAGAACCATCCAGCTAACGAATTTGTCATGTCACACCTCCTCAACTTGTTCCAAACCAGGTTTGTAATCCCAGCCCATATCCGCACACGCGGCATAAATTACGTCATCACACATAACTTCGGGCTGGCAATAGGCCATCTTCACCGTCACCCCCAGTACAGTTACCGTCTTGTCTGGGTCATCAATGTTGTGTCCGGCCACCACTCGCACCACACTACTCACCAGGTCTTCTTCGGTGCCCGCTCTGGCCTTCTTTACGTCTTCCACAGACAGTGTACGGGCCACGGCTTTCCCAAATAACTCCGCAGCCAAATCTCCAAACTGTTCTTTCAATCCCGTTATGTTATACATACATACCTCCATATTGGATTATACCTGGAATTCCAATACTTTCATAGGGTAAATTGGAAAGTGCAAAATATACCAAAAGGATTGCCGCCAATAGGAGCCAATAAGGGAGGGTATCTAGCACCCACGATATGAGCTCAAGAAACAGCCATATGAAGGCTTCCAATACTTCTAGGATACATCCCATTATCATCCCTCCTATAACGGGCCACTCAGGAATTCCCCGTGCATGATGACGTGGAAGGCTTCTGCTTTGCGGAATGCGGCAACATGCATGGCATTGGAACAGTCATACCTCTCGGCATCGGCAAATTTCTCAGTCCAATCCATTGCCGTGGCTTCTGATAAGGCTTCTTTTGTACGATAATACCGCACCCCATTTTTCTCAACACGACTCACAACCCAGAAGTCTTCCGGCTCTATGCAGTATTCTGGAGCCACGTCCAGAGCCTTGCCGCACTTGGGGCAGTATTTCGACTTCTCCAAGGTCATGACCGTCAACTCTGCCACAGGTTTATCCTCGATAGACAAGACGGTGAACCTGGCAGAGCAGTGGGGACAAGAAGTTGTCTCAAAACAATAGTTTATCATAGTTACCTCTATCTAATATAACTTGCGACCTTCCATTATTTCCCAGCCAACTTCTCAAATTCTTCGTGTAACTCCATCAAGGTCATGTCCAGGTATTTGCTGTCATCGACCTGCGTACTATTGTCGCCAAATCGCAGATTGCCTCGCAGCATATCTATGGCAGCCTCACGGGTGATTCCTCCTCCCGTCAGAGCCGTCTTGGTCACGACAAGCCTGAGCCAACGAGTTTGGAGATTCCTGGGCGTGTTAGGGTTGAATGTCGGATTCACTGGACTTCCTTGCCTTTTTCATTTCTTTGAGCATTTCTACATGCTTGGGAAAATATCTGCCCAGATCGGGCATAAAATCCACTATGCATATCAAGAATCCATCTGGATTGAGTGTTATTGTTCCGGTCTTTCCTTCCATCAATCGGACATACTTGCGCCATTTCTTGTCCTGCTCCGATATGATGCTGAGGAATGCCGGGTCATATAACGCATTGCGCTGCTTGGCTATCTCGCCAATTTCCATGATCATATCGTTCACAGTCTTGGCGTACCCAACCGGGTCTTCTTTATACTTCTCTACATAGTCCGATGCTTTCATGACATTGCTCCCAACACTACTGCTACAATTACCCCTATCCACGCAACACGCCAGAGAGTCAATAATAGCTCCTCCAGCACAGTACGATCTTCTTTCATATCGTATCCTTGTCCAGCTTCTCTGTCTCCTGAAGCTCTGCCATGAGATACTCGAAAGAGGCTTTCACGCTAGCATTCTGGGTCATGTCCGTTATGCGCCGCAGGAATTTCACCACATAGAGGTGCTGGCGTTTGTTCTGGAGCCTAAGCGCAAGAAATTTCTTTTGCAAGTGGCGCAATTCGTGCAGGTACATAAAAAACAAGATATTGGCCACCACCAGCATGACAAAGATGGTCACTACTAAGATGACTGCGATCATTTCCAGGCTGTTCATTTTTCCTCCCTGGGTAGCATATTCACTCCATAACCTCTCAGAGCAATCCACTTGTCCAAAAAGGTCTTCCCGGTGAACAATCTATCTAATCCGCCATTGTTGTCGCCAGGGTATCTTGCGTCATCTTCTTTTGGGATACCGCTTACAGTGTAAATCGTTGTCCCATAATATTTACTGTATTCAGGTCTGACCGTCACGATGATATCTGGCATCGTCATCCCGCCTTCCGAGTGAATAGAATCACAACACCTGCTAGGATAAGTATGGTCAGGCACGTTCCAGTCCCATCGTTACTCAATATGTAGTCGATGGAAAGTATGACCAGAGCAATAATCAAAAGAAAGAACAAAACGCGCAACCAGCACATAGGTCACTCCTTGGCTAATTCAATCCATCTTTCTGACCCATCGGCATAGGTAGCAATGCGCACAAGGCAGGTCTTCCCGGTATCTTCATAAAGGAACACAAGGCTGGAATATCCCGCCTGACCCATCACTTCCGGGCAATCTGGAATGACGTGCGCGGCAGGAAGAGTGATGATAATGCCGATAACGATCAGCGCAATCAATCCTACTACCACCAATAAGGCCAAACCGTCTTTGATCATAGAATCCTCCTGAAATTAGAGCGTATATCTAATATAATTTGCGAATTTACATAAATAATGCCTGAAATCGGCAGAATTTTACAACTCTTCTATGTCTCCTAATGGGAACACGGACAGCTTGGTGCCTGGAGTATAATTCACGATACTTCCTCCAGCCCGTTCAAATACCTCCTTGCACCGCTCATATCCCCGCTCCATGGAGTATAAATCTGGACAATCCCACTTCTCTCCTTCCTTCATGTACCCAGCAGAAAAGTGATTCACATCCATACCAGTCCAGAAGATGTTGGTATTGGCTGGGCCACCCGTGACCGGATAATCGTGGTCAATTCCCAGCAGCCCAACTTTGCGAAATCCAAAATAGTACACCAATTGTAGCAGGACAATCGTCACGCTGCCGCATTCCCAGACCTCTCGCAATGGGTCAACAGAGAAATCCGAAGCAATAGAGTGGAGAGGAGTACAACCGTCAATAGGCACCGAATCCGTTACAAACTTTACAGTGCGCGTCATCTTGGCAATCTCGTCACGGCTCTGAGAAGCCATATAAGGATTCACGCAAGCGTAGAAATCTGGCGCATATCGCAGGTACACCCTGTTAGAGCCAAAGGTGAAGTATTTGCGAGTCAATAGATTATAGTGATTATCAAACACTCTAGCCATAGAGGGGCCATTACCCAGCACTAGGCAGATCGGCAGGTTGTTCATGATACCTTCTTTCCAGCAAGCGATCTATTCACGGCATCGACCATAGGGTCATCGCTCTTCTTGTTCGTGCGAAGAAAAGAGCCCACCATATCATAGATCACTTGGTACGATGCTGAGTATCCATAGTTTTGCTTCAACATTTCCCGAATCTGGATGATTTGGTCATCGGTCAGTCCCATACGATTCATCATTTCCAACGCACTGGCCTCTAGCACTAAGAAACTGCGATTCATGCCAGCAGCCTCTTTCACTTGGGCCATCATATCATTCACCAGTTTGCTATTGCCCATCGCCTTCCTCCTTCTTAGAGATTACAGCATACCCCAAGGCAGCAGATACTTCGGCAACAGAGGCATCCAGCAGTCCAGAGTCATCCACGCGTGTCTCTTCCTTGCCTGGCGTCAGTTGGCCTGCCAATAACTCCAGAGCGTGCTCCCTGGACAGCTGGCCTTTCTGGTAGTATCCACGCACCACCATCAGCCGCAAAGCTCTTCCAGTAGTCTTACAGTCCATTACAGCACCGTCTCATATCCGCCAACTTGGCGTCTGGAGATTTCCATCAATTCAAAGCCATCATTGTACATTTGGGCACGGAATTCCGCAAAGCCTTCTTCTGTCCTTTCCACAGTGAAGAGCGGAGTCATTTTCACGATCTCCCTCAAGGCTTCTGAGGCTTCCAGGTACATTTCTGTCTTCATATGTATCCCAAAAGTGTATTCATACATAACGTCCATATTATTCCCCCATCAGCAAGACAGTTGAGATTTTTGTGGTAGTTTCCATCTTGAAGGTGTCGATGCGGATTTCAGCGAATTCCATCAAGCTCTTCATTTCCCTGGCCAATTCTTCAGCCGTGGACTTTACAGTGAACAGGTAGGCATCGGCATCTTTTACAGTCAACCCAGTGATCATCACGCCATAGTCATCGTTGTCGGAGTAGTTCTGGACGTACACATGGACAGACATAGCTCCCTTATCCCCAGCAATAATCCAGCAGGCTCTTACGCGGTACATAATCTGGGATTCTACAGTCACTTTTTCCGTAGGATTTTCCAGAGCCTTCTCCCCAGCGATCATCCCAGCATATGACTGGCCCATATCAATCATTGATGGCTTGGCACGACTTTCCAGCGCATTCACTTCCCAGTCACCATCTTTTTTATTCATCCCTTCCTCCTATTCTACAATATGACATTCATCATCCCAGATCGTCACGACATCATCTTGGAGTAGGAGCGTGTCTGGCCTAGTCTCCATGAATCCATTTACATACACCATTCCAGTCATGATGGCCACTCTCAGCATCATTTCAGCCACGTTTGGGTTCATCTTCTTTACTGCCTCTAGCAGAGTCATAATCACTTCCTCCATTCTACAAGTCTATCTAATATAACTTGCCCGTAAACATTTTTCCAGGACTAAATTACAACAGCTCCACCAGATGATCCACCATCCCAGAAGGCCAGGCATACAGCACTTCCATAGTCTGGCGATCTTCCTAATCGGCTCATTATGCCTTCCTTCGATTCCAGGGCAATATAGCCATTAGACAGCACTTCATATTTCGGCGTGGATAAGTCCAGCACTAGCTCCTCCACAGGCGGCAGCATGGAGTCGAATCCATTACGTGGGTCAAGTAATTCCCGGACATTCCACCACATTGCAGCACGTACATTGGCAAACCGCAATTCCTTGGAACGATCTGTAAAAGAGGTTTTGGCAGATACCGTAATAGGACGAATATTTGGCACATCCTTCTCTCTAAGCATATCCACCACGCCGGCAGCCAACCCTCCATCCATTTCTATGTTCAAGTAATACCCTCGCAGCATTCCCAAGAGGTATCCAGCAAGAGATGTAGTTGAAAGTTTTGAGAAATAGTATAGATCAGTAATGGCCAATGCTACCCTTTTGGCAACCACGGTTTTGTCAGAGCCATACCGCGCAGGGTCTACTCCAAGCACTCTTCTTCCATACAATTCTTTTCTATGCTTGTTCCAATCCTTCCAACGCTCTGTAGCAGATCGTATCCACGACAAAGGTATAATACCCTCTTCACTCTGATCGGCAAACTCTCCCAATACTCTATTCTGGAATATAGGAGAATCCTTACCCCACTGTCTTTCCCTCTGGCGTACCCAATCAGCACTAATACGTCCTGCTCTTATGGCTTCTTCTATGGTCACGTGTCTAGTGACCCAATCCTCGTAACCTTGTTTATGGGAGTGTATGTCATAGAATTGGCCACTTGGATCACCAGGAGTAGATATGGCAAAAGCAAATGCTTTATCTGGAGTGGTGGATTGTTCTTGGTCACTTCTGTATCTTCCACGTCTTGTTTGGTCAGTGTTGGAGAGTATGGATACTTGGTCAGCAGTAGTGTTGCTGGATGCTCTTGGAGTGGTGTACGTGGGGGGATTCGTCAACGTCTCTACACTATTTACACCACTCTTTTCTCCCACTATACGCTCCACCATACTATCCCCATCATATAATACCCCACTATATAATGGCCCACTATTAGCACTCTCTATTAGATCGCTTTCCCTCTCTATAATCTCCCCTTCCTCCTTCCCTCCAATTCTTTCCTTTACGCTTTTTGCTTCTCCTATTGTCTCCGCTCTTCTCATCCTTTCGCTATCTTCTCCCATTTCTATCCACTTGGCTAATTTGCTGGAATTTACTGCTGTTCTTTCCTCTGGAGGAATTCTGGGAATTCTAATTACTCTAGCTTTTCCGAAATTGTTTGCCCATGCTTTTCTTCCTTCCTCTATTCCATCCTGTAATAATGGATTTCTGATTAGGTCTGGAAGTCCATCAGTAAGTTTACTATTTAGTATCTTAGCATTGCTGAACGCTCCTTCTACTGCATTCCACGTATTCCTGGGGATTGCTTTGGCTTCATCGAATATGTAAAATAAGAGCCTTCCATGCGCTCCTTCTATGGTATTATGATCATCTGATGCTACTGCAAAAGCCTCTATTGGGGATTCTGCTTGGTTTTGGATTTTGATGGAAAGGTTGAACAATTCTGTTCTCTGATTATATGGCTCTCTTCCGATTATTCCCCAGTCCAAAAAGCTGGATATTTTATGGACTTCGGGCCATAGATATTTCTCCAACTGTCTCCAGGCTGATGCTGTTGTAGGTATCTTCGCATCTTCCTCTGCTGTCAATACTGCGTGATGGACTAAAATGCTGGCAAGGTATGTCTTCCCTAATCCGTGTGGGCCTCTTACAGCTACTCTGTAAACTCCACTGTCGAAATATCCAAGTATCTCTTCCTGGTAAGGAGTCAAGGACTGCCCATGCCTTCCCAGCACGTCATACGCAAATGCTATTCTATCATTCTGGTAAGCTCTTTGGAATCGCTTATGCTGGCTTGATCCTGTAACCTGGATGGAAATTGACCTGGCTAATTCTGCCAGGGAATTGGGCGTGGAAAGACCGTTCATATTCATGGTTTATAAGTCTCCTCAATGATAATATAGTACACCCCTGGAATTGATGTCCTTTCCAGGGGTGTTATACTTGGAGTATGGGACAGGATGTACTTTCCAGGTCAGTAGCAATCCCGCTTATATATACTACTGACGCGTCAATTCCTTCTCCTGGCTGTGGTTTTTCCGGCAGAATCTCTAATATGCAAAATACGATCTATTCTTGCATCACTTGCCGATCTGGTGGAGGTATTCATGCGGCTCAATCTCTCAAGTGCCTCTTCCCTAAATGCCAAGTAAGCCCCTGCTGGTACATCATTGGATTCATCTAATAATAAATCATACTTTCTTTTCAGTTGTCCTACCTTGGCAGGAGAATCCGCCTGGATAAACTCTAGCCGCACTTTTGGGAATCTGGCTGCGTATCTCCCTATTGTATCTGCATCGTATTTCTTGGTGCCAATAATTGGAGTATGTTCTGCTGATCCTTCTATTACTGCCGCACCTCCTCCTCCTCCTCCTCCTGAATCAGAAGAGCCTCCTACCTTTCCAGGTCTGCCATCGTGACCGAAATTACCTGAACCTTGCCCGCCTTTGAATGTCAAAAAGCCTTTCATGATGATTTTCCTCATTTTTTCATAAGCTCTGCCAAAAATCCTTTGGCATTTATCAATTCATAACCGCTGGCTGTAAAGCCTTCTGAATGCTTACGCTTGACTATATTTACGAATCGCTCTGCGTCAGTGGCTCTCATGCCATATGCTCTTGCTATACTGAGTGCGCGTGTCTTCACTATGTTCGGTTTATGGCCAGTCAATGCGTCAAAATCCTCTTTCGAGTAAGAGCCTTTTTTGATACTCTCTATGGCTTTATTCCAAGATTCTTGTACTCTTTGATTATGGGAGGATTCTCCTTGTAACTTCATAAAGGCTTTTACAGCCTCTGCTGGAGAATCCGCTAATGGGCCTTGATTGCCTTCTTCGTCAACAGACCATTTATTGGCTGCGGCAAATCTTCCATTCCTAACTGTAAAGCCTTCTTCAGTTACCTCTTCTGATCCAGCCCATAATGGTTTACTGGAAACTGATCCATAACCTGCTCCGCCTTTGTCTGCGGCATAGCTGCCGCCTATTTTCCCAGGCCTTCCAGCGTGATTGAAATTCCCAGAGCCTGGGCCACCCTTGAATCTTATTATCATGTTGGATTCTTTCAAAGTATCCCCAGTAACATATTTGGCAGATAAGAATTCTGCTGCAGTGGCTTCTATGGTTGGCCCATCCCATGAGCTAGAAGACCATACCATTTTTGACGGCACATTGAATTTGTTGATATCGTGCATTTTTTGTAGCCTTCTAAGAGTGCCCCTATCTACATGCCTAGATTCCACATAAACCGTGTCGCCGAATTGTCTGACTCGAATAGCACCTGAATTGAATATGGCATCCCACCCCTTTGTCATGTCTTCAGAGGCTTCCGCATCTTCATAGGCTTTCGCAAACTTTTTCGCCATGGCTTTCGACATGCCAAATATTTCCGGCTTTTCCATAGCAAGGAATGCACCAGGATGATCGTTTGATCCTCCTCCGAATTCATCCGTGATATCTATCAGCCTATCGTCTCCAGATATAAAATACCCACGCATTTGGCTTTTTGCGGCACCTAGAATCTTGAAAGGTATCTCATCAAGTGATTGCCTTTCCTCTTTCAAAGGCTCTGCGGATACTTGCGGTGTCGGCTTTATCTCTGACGATTCTACAAGCACCCTTGTAGTTGTCCACGATGCTCCGATAGTATCTGTAGACACTCTTGATCCCAATTCTCCCATTTTACCATATTTATACCATCCAACTTTGACGCTGTCTCCATTCACGCTCAATATTTCGCCATAAGATATGTTGCCAGATTTCGCTGTATATATGACTTTCGCTCCAACTTTTGCATTGGATGCAGACAATGCTTCGGATTCAGGCGCACTCCCTCCAACTTTGCCGGGTCTTCCAGCGTGATTGAAATTACCTGATCCTGATCCGCCTTTGAGTCGAATGATTATGCGTTGTTTCTCCTCTTTCCAAATATATTCCATTCTATTGCGCTCAAATACCTCGACACTTTTCACTTCGTCAATGCGCTCTATTTCTATGGTGCCGAGTGCTTTGGGGAAAGTCATGCCCCATACCCATAAAGGCTCTGGCAATTTACCTCTATGGTACAATTTCTTCACCTTATTGAAGGAGCGCATTACATCACTGGCTTTCAACTGCTCTCTAGGTATGTAGGCTTCTGCTGTCTTAGTGTATAATACCCAAGTGTCTTCTTCCTCTTCACTGTGATAGATCGTCATAGCATCAGACTTTTCCATCATAATCTGCTGCAATTCGTCATTCTCGTGAATATTGTTATCAAGAATATATCTGGCCTTGTCTAGCTCTTCAGGAGTGAATTGATCTTGATGAGCCAACATATATCCAGCAGCAGACTTCGTATGCCTTACCGCAAATACTTCTTGAGTAGGGTCATTATCATACACCCTTCCTCCTCTTGCTATGCTCCCATCGGGAAGCATCATGAAGGAATCTGTTTTTGTCGGGTCATCTTTCCATGATGAATACTCCGAATAATTCAGCTTTTCTAGTCTTTCCCTATCCGCTTCTGGAATGCGCTCAAGCACTTCTTTGGGTAGATTAGTGCCGCCAACAGTCGATGATCCGCCAACTTTTCCAGGTCTTCCTGCGTGTCCAAAGTTTCCACTACCTGGGCCACCCTTGAATCGTATGTAGGCACCTGATTGCTTTATTCTAACGATACCGCTTGCGTGAACAAATGCTCTATTTGCGGTCATGAATTCCTGATAAGTCACGGATGTGCCAGACACGTAAGAATCTCCAGTGCCCCACTTCTCAATCGTTACATCCTCTATGCCTTTCAGACCTAATAGAGCCTGCTGGCATGCGTGAAGTTTGGCAGTATCGAAGTTGAAAGCCTCTATGTATAAATTACCTGGGCCACTTCTTGCTTTACCATATGCCACCCGAATAAGCTGCTGAGACTTTATTGCCGCCTGCTCAAAATTCGTATATGAAGCATTTACGAATGGTTTTATGGCTTTTCTGAATTCTGGATTATGCTTCATGGCTTCTAGTGCTATACCTTCGTGTCCTTGACCCCATTCTGGCATATAATCCGAATCCTCAAACGTCAAAGCCTTCCCATCAAGAGTGATAAAAGCCTGAATACCTCCAGACGTATATCCTTTGCGCGTGTCAATTACTTCCTGTAAGGAATTGTATAATTTCAAGTTTGGCCCATATCCGCCTTTACCTGGCGCAGAGCCTCCAACCTTGCCTTGTCTTCCAGAATGTCCAAAATTACCACTTCCACGTCCACCTTTGAAATAAATAAGCGCAGTATATTCCTTTCTACGTTGATGGAAAGTACGCGGATTTATGAGCACTTCTTGTTCGTAATTATCCCCGACAACAGGAGCCATATACATTATCATGTCACTGCGTTTGAATTTTCTCTCGTGAATCGTCACATTTTGATTCGTCTGTCCTCTAGCCATAAGTGAAAAACCATAAGCCATAGACGCGGCAGACGGCACTGATCCCAGACCTGAATATGTAGCAAATGTCTCCGCTGCCAATTTATTTAGGCTCCAGGAGAATCCTTCAGGTGATCCGCCTCTATATAACGTTACTTCTCCATTTTCATCCCAAGGAAGTTTATCCAAAGTCTCTTGAGCCATCTTATGCGCCAATGGGTTATTTCGTATCATTTTCATCATCTTGAATACGTCCCATTTCGTTGCATGATCTCTGTATTTCCAAGCAAGTTGCGTCAGTGGTTGATATCCCCCCATTGATGGAAATTTCTTTTCATATCTGGCGTCAATCTTGGCCTCGTTGGAATCTTCCCATTTTGCGGCTTTCTTCATAGCATCATCCACACTCGTGGCGTGAACCATATGGTCATTTTCATGCGTGTACTTCATAGAAGTGCCGCCTATGTAGACTGATCTATCATCTTTGTGATTGAGCTGGGCCCACCTGTTAGTCTCCACCTCGTATAAATCGCCATCGCCATATTTCGTCACGGTATAAACTTGCACGAATCCATTGGGCAAATCTCTGGTGTATATGGTTGATTCTTTGCCTCTTCCGAATGGCAATTTCATAGAGGAGTGTTCAACCTTATATCTTCCCATTATCCCTATATTAGTGGCGGCAGAGGAGCCTCCAACTTTTCCGGGTCTTCCACCGTGCCCAAAATTGCCGCTTCCAGCACCACCCTTGATTCTTATTATGGCTGATTTCATGGCTCATTTCCTTGATCGTTTTATAGGTATATTTACTCATTCTTAGTATAAAACACGCCTAGAATGACAATTTGTCCACTCTAGGCGCATTCTAGTGAGCATGCCGGTATTACTTTCGCACCCAGATCGTATTCAATCCATCTACGTGCACCTTGACATAAGGATATGCGTTCATGAAAAAGTTTATAGCCTCTGCATGAAAAGACTTCCGGCTGTCTGAATTCCCCTCGTGAGTCTCCACGATTATCATTTGCGGATACCAGTACAATACGTCAAAGCCTTCTAGCACCTGAAGCTCTGCGCCTTCTACATCAATTACCAGCAAATCAAATTCCGGCTTCCAGCCTTCATCTGCCAGGGATTCATTCAGCGTTATGCAAGGCACCATGATAAACTTCTCTGGGTCATACTTCTCTCCCCAAGGAGATTTATCGACTGTCTCTTGATCTATGGTAGGATTCCCATTGACCCATAATTTCACTGGGCCATTTACGTCACCGACTGCCTTCTGAATGACCTTGACATCGTGCTGGGCGTGAGTCGCAGCGCATTGCTTGGCCAGGTCTTCCATGGGCTCAAAGTACAAACCTTTCCAGCCAATCTTTGCCAATCCCCAAGTATTGGAGAAAGAATACCCGTCATGCGCTCCAACCTCTACAAAGGAGCCTTTGGCCTTGCGCCCAAAATGCCTCTCGAATATGAGGTCAATGCCTTGGAGTTGGCAGCTGTCCGATACTGGATAAAAGTTATTCATACTCCTCCCAATAATCCATAATGACAAGGGGCAGGTATATGTGATTCTCGTAACAATACCAGCGATTACACGTGACGATTGGCAAAATGAAATCATCCGTTGGCTCTGGAGTCGGCTCAGGTGCCGGGTCTGTGGGATATGGGTATGCTTCAGAAGTGGCTGTGGGCTCTTCCTCCTGCGCGGATACCTTGTCAGCATCCCACGGTATCCGGGCAGTGAGTAATATGAGCACATATACAATTACCACGCAAACGGTAATCTTTATGCGAAGCATGGCCATTTTAGAATTGTTCATTGTGTTCCTCTTATTTTCCCTTTTTCATGCGATAACTAGATGCTTCAGCAGAATAAGGTCTTGCGCCGATTGAATATAAGGTATCCACGGCATTTTGATGCGACATCTCGTATGTTTCTATTTTAGGCATTTGTTTTGAATCCCTGTTTTTGATCAATACATTCCATTTGACGGTTTTGCCATCGCTGGATTGTATAGATGCTGTTCCATACAGATATTCTCCAAAATCCTTAGCATTTACTGCGGTATTTCTTACCGTGAATTTGGCACCTTGCTGCACTTGAGAAGACAATTGCGATCTGGATAATTGCTCCTCCAATTTCAATCCGCCTGGGGCAGCTTGCTCATTCCTAGCTCTAACTGCCGCAATGCGCGGATCATTGGCGCGCAAGAATTCATCCCGCTCATTTATCAATTTGGCATATTCGTGGTTGGCCTTGTTCGCTTCCATTTGGGCCTGTAAAGAGCCTTTGCCGCTCTTAGGATATGCCTTGGCATTGAGTTTTTGCGCAACTTTTTCAGCCATGGCAATCTTGGCTTGATATTCGTCTGCGCGCTTGTCAACTTCGGCTTGGGTCATGGGCGTTGACGCACCACCCCCACCTCCAGCGTCAGAGGAGCCTCCAACTTTTCCCGGTCTGCCGCCATGACCGAAATTTCCAGAGCCTGCCCCGCCTTTGAACGTCAAAAAGCCTTTCATGATAATTCTCCTTTGCCGCCACGTATGGCTTTGCCGATTCTCTTGATAATAGATACCGCCTTGACCAAAATGATCATCAACCACGCATCTTGATAGGCTATGTAGCCAAATCCATTACCATCATCTATCCATAACCATACGTCACCACCGGCAATTCCCATAACTTTGACAATATCGCCAACCTTCAACTTGCGCAATTCCGCAAATTCTTTGCCTGGGCCAGATCGTACTCTCAAACCTTTCCCCTCCTCCGTGACTTGTACCATCATGATGACGGTCTGAGAAGGCAACTTGTCCACGATCATATTTGTAGGATTGACAGTGGTGGTGATCGCTGGGCCAGTGCGCACTTCAAAGTGCAGGTGCGGGCCAGTTGAAAATCCGGTATTACCAGAGTATCCAATGACCTCACCTGCTTTGACAGATTGACCTGTCTTTACAGCAATCTGGCTGAAGTGTCCGTAAAGGGTTGTCCAGCCACTATCGTGCTGTATTCTGACGTGAAGTCCATAACCGGCACGCGGATTGGCTGCCGTGGCGGTATCTAATTCAGCACGAGTGACAACGCCATTTGCTGCGGCTGTAATTGGCGTACCTTCCGGGCACCCCCAATCCAGTCCCATATGACCTTTCGTGCTAGGATACCATTCAGGATGTTCGCCATACCCCTGAGAAAGCGGGTATACTTTGGGAAGAGGTCTGAGAAGTTTCATTTGCGCTCCTAGAATTCATAACTCAATTCAAAATTGACGTGCTTTACACCGCTGGCTGTCCATGCACCGTTGTATATATTAGCGTAACATCCAATCGTTGCTGAATTCGGGCCAATCCAACAACGCCCAGCGGCAGTCATATTTACGCCATTATCTACCATGCCCCAAGTCGTGACTCCCCAATATCCTTCGGTTATATTGGCAGACGTGATTGGCGCAGTGATGGAAATTCCTGTGGTATTACTTACTGAAGCTCCAGCCTGTCTCACCGATACAGTGACTGTTCGTCCATGAACCTTGAAACGATAGCGGGCACTTGGCGGTACAGTACTCCATCCAGTAAGAGTAGGTGTCCAGTTGAACCAATCTGGAAAGCCAAAAGGATTCTCTGCGTGAGAGAAATATGCTGCCGATATAGCCGCATTTGCGACTGTGTAATCACTTCCCGCCTGTAATCCAACAACCGTCCCAGAAGGAACGTATGGAGCAATAGATGTGACATAGAAATATTTTGTCGTCCCTCCTTGGACAATGGCAAATTTATCGCCTTTTTGCAAAGTGTATTGGAGAGTGCCTGGGCCAAGAATAGAGTTTGCCGATACATAACTACATGCCCCATCAACGGTCACCCACCCAGTGGGTGCCTCTCTATATTCCCAATATGGATTCGATACTCCGCTGATCAATGCTTTGCCGTCAACTCCAGCACCTACCAATTTAGTGGGCTCTCCTCCTGGCCCACCATATATCATATCACCTGGGTCTGTAATTACTGAAGGCAACTCCAGAGAATAAGGTATGACGTATCCCCAAATTTGCAAGGATACATCCATTGTTCCTGCGCCAGTTGCTTGTATTTGATAATAGATGTCCCCATTATCGTCACAAGGCACTAATATGGTATGAATCGTATATGCGTCATTGGCTATACCTGCCGCTCTTACTGCTGGCCCAATATTGGCGGTATTGTTGGGAGAAAGAAATAATACAGGATCACCTGCAGCACTTCCACTGTCCCTGATCGCTGCGCGTATCAATACGGCACGGATACCCGCTGGGGCACCAAAGGTTGCAGATAGGTCAATCAAGGTCTTGGCTGTAGTACTGAATGCATCTCCATCAAATGATGTAGACGTAAGAGGGGATTGGAGCATCACTAGATTCTCTGTAGGAGCACCTGTGGCGGTATCCATCCAGTATCCCCAAATTTGCAGCCACATATCTAATGTTCCTGCCCCAGAGGCTTGCAACTGATAATAAATATCCCCATTCTCATCACAAGGAACAACGTGTGTATATCTCCCATATCTATCATTATAAGGCGGGCAGGTGGACGATTGACCAAGATTTGCTGTACTATTTGGACTGAGTACGACAAAATTGTCAGTCGTTGCTGCCGCACTGTCTCGGATAGCCACATAAACCAACACTGCTTTTACTCCGGCAGGCACGCCAAATACTGTCGAAAGGTCTATTTTTGTTTTAGCAGTAGTGCTGAAAGCATCCCCATCAAATAATGTGGACGTGAGAGGAGTCTCAAGAGGAATGAAATTGCTATCAGGAGCGTCAGAATTATCCCCAAGCCAATATCCCCAAATCTCCAACTTCACGTCCATGGTGCCGGCACCTGATGCTGCTATTTGATAATAGATGTCCCCATCTCCATTACAAGGCACAACGTGCGTGCCTCTAGCTCTATAATCATTGGCTAGTCCTGCGCACGATTCCATTATGCCTACGCTTGCCGCATCTGTAGGAGCCAAAAATATGTAGGTATCGGCACTAGCACTTCCACTGTCCCTGATTTCCGCTCTAATCAGGACGGCTTTGATATTGGCTGGAGTGCCAAATACTGCGCTCAAATCAATCAAGGTCTTTGCTGTTGTGCTTCTCGCATCACCGTCCCAAGATGTTGAAGTCAGAGGAGCCTGTAATTGTACGAAATTAGAGCCATAGATGGCAAACCAAGAAGGGTCTATCAAACCATCTGCCCCAGCTTTGGGGATTCCCCCTGCGACTGGAGCCAATACGGCAATTTCATCTGCTCCTTCATCCTGATGCGTTGTAGCATGCGCAAATGGAGTTGTTAACCAATAGTCTCCATCATACATCAATATATCCCCAGGCTGCCTACCTGAAGCATTTATGTCGTTCAAATCTGTCGTGGTTATTGTATCATTTGCCCATTCTGACCCATTATATCTTAGGTATTGCCCATCAGATACAGTACTCACATCCACATCTGATAAAGAATTCAGCGTGCCTGCCTCATCTATCCATATGCCCAAAGTCGCATTGTATCTGAGCATACTGCCTTCAACTGGGGAGGTCGTAAGGACATCTTGTAAATAATTGAGACGCAACGCAGGAAGGACATTTACATAAATAATGCCTTCAGTGGCATGGGCATAAACGCACATCCCAATGCGTACTGAAGAATTCGGAGCATCTGGCTTGGTACTCGTCATCTCTCCAGCTGTTGTAGCGGAAAGATACACCGTTGCGCCTTCTGTTAGATGAGCCGTATTCAGTCCACGCACGTATCCAAATGTAGTAACATAGCCATTATTTCCATTTGCTATATCTTGCGTGAGCAATCCCAATGTCCTTCTGGCTAACTCTGCGTCATTCGCAATCCCATATGCTATTGTAGGACGTTGCCCAGAGGCACCCGTAATGCGCACAACTTTTCCATCTAACAGCGTGCCGCCTGTATCATTTCTACATCGTGCGAATTGCTCTTGTCCGATCTGTAATACTACTCCACCGCTGCCAGGTACTCCGAATTCCAAAGTGCCGTCAGTAGGATTCCAATTCAGTTGCCCCTCTGCGTTGCCTCCAGCGTAAGCCAAATCAAATTGAATATCCGATGCATGCACTGTCCCGTGTAAATAGGTATCTACTATGGAATCATTCCCAAGATTTACGGTATTAGAGCCTTGACCGACTGCATCTGCCCCAATGACAATTTCGTTTTGAGCATCTTCGGCACTAACTTTTACATTATGTCCAATAAATACTCCGTCATCAAAATCCAATATTGTGGAATCATCCGCCTCGTATCTGGCGGCATCTACACCGATGACAATATTGTTATTACCTTGTCTCAAATTTCTGGCGGCATCGGCTCCTATGGCTATGTTGTTGTCTGCCGCACCACCTAGTGCTCCGGCAGCGGACAACGCATCAAATCCCAACGCAGTGTTGTAGTTTACTCCTTCTGCGTATTCCATTGCGCTTTTGCCAAGAGCCGTGTTGCCGTCCCCAACTGCCAACCCAGTCAACGCATGATTCCCTAGCGCAGTATTATCAATCCCAGTATTATCCCTTCCTGCGCTCCTCCCCACGGCTGTATTACCTGTCCCGGTATCTACATCAACCCCAGCATCCACGCCCAATGCGGTATTCTCGTCACCTGTATAACCAATCAAATCACTTCCACTTCCGGCACCGAATTCAACCCACGCAGTACCATCCCACCAAAAATAATTCTGGGTGTCTGTCTCGTAAAAGGTCTTGCAAGGAGAATCCGCTGGAGGAGTGAATGATAATCGTTCAGCGTTTGTACCTATCCATAATGGTTGGGCGTGTTTACGAATCATTTATGGCAATCCTCCAATGGTGTATCCGCCAATAGCCACTCTTGCAAAATAGTCCTTGGCCCATGTATCTACTGCCGCCACAGATGCTCCATAAGGAGTAACGTTGTTTGACGGGTCACGCACATTGTCATTGAGCCAGTATTGGTGAACCGGGTCGCAGGAACAAGGTTCAACCGGCATAAGGGTATGCGCCAATCTGCAAGTCTGTAAATCCAATACATCGCTCTGATTCTCCCCAGCAACATAGTGGAACACAACTTTTTCATAGTGATGGTGACAAGCTCCATCTAGTATCCTGGATGGCACGCCATCTGTCCAGGTTGCTGGATAGGCTCTGATGATCGCCAATCGGCTGTCCGTGATTTCCCCGTATCCGGTCTGTATGGAATAGGTGAAATTGGCAGAGCATTCTCGATAGTGAAACTCAACTCCTTGGGCTGGGTCTATGTATTCCCGCTTCAATTCCAAAGTATCCAGCATAACTGAATCATCATAATAGTCCAGGGAGTCTTCCCGGTCATCTAAATAGTCTGGGTCAACAATTCTGGCTCTGGGTATTCTAGCGGTAAGGATTCCACCTGAGATCGTGATGGATGTAGGATTGACAATCTGGTCTGTCCCAGGTTTATAGAAGACGGCTTCACGCGTATCTGTAAAAGTCACCGCCTGGGTAATGTAAAGAGGGTCAATGATGTTATCGTAGATGTCGCGCAAGGCAAGCGCAACATCAGCCACGTCCACCGTCACCATCTTCCCTATGGCATATAATTTCTTCCAGGCCAAGATATGGGGATTTTTGGTGTTGAAATCCGCCTCATCTCCCAAGGCTGTTCGCTGCAGTTTGAAATTCAGCTGCTGCTCTCGAATGGATTGGGCCTGAGCCAAAAATCTTCCCAAATTCTCTCTTTCGCTCTGCTTCCAGATCGTTGAGCATTGATAATCGTTGCCTTCAGTCGGCTTGTTCAGCCCGTTGAAGGCATTGATGGGAAGTCTCATCAAAACTTGGTAACGATCTAAGTGGAGCATGATAATCTATCCTTTCAGCGTAACACGCTTGCGGCGCATCGTAGTGGGAGGTGTCTGTTTTTTGGCTCCTCCTTGTTTCAGGTTCAATTCGTCTGGAGTCTCTTTGTCGATAATCGAGTGAGCCATCATCCCTAGCTTCCTCAATATATACGGGTCTTCTTTGGGCAATAGGCCATCATAATTCGTCCCATCCCACCACTGCGTGAAGATGTCTCCATCCTGACCTATGTCTACGATTTCACCGTGGATAAGAGCCTCATTCACCATATCCGCTTCAGTTGCCATATTAGCCAAACGATTATGCGTGAATAAGTACACCAATGGGCCATTTTGATGGTGGATTGTCATTATCCGGTCTTCCGGCTTTACGTGCTCCATATCTACAACATTTGGCCATACGCCATCCCAAGTCTTCATAGTGACTCCTATTTTCTTTCGTAATCAATCCATAAATCCGGCATAGCACTTCTTGGGTCAAAGACAGTTGCCTCATTATTCAGCAAGGCTGATCCATAATTACCCAATCTGATACCTTTGGGAGCGTATAATGAGTGATAGCCGTAGTTTTTGATTTTATTATACCCATCCCCGCTGGTACATCCGTTCAGCCCAACCCCAGGACACGTGTCTGTTCCCAAATTGAAAGTCTTTCCAGCTGCGATTTTCAAGGCAAATATAACACCTCTTCCCATACCGCTGGAGAATCTTCCACTGACGTATTGAGCCACTTTGCTGGGCATAGTGGATGAATATACTCCTGATCCTAGCATAGTGCCTGTAGATTGAATATCTATTCGGAATCCAGTGGCTGCGATTCTTCCGGCAGCCCAGTGACTAGTGGCGTGAAAAGGTATCTTGGATGCGTACTCATTATCATGATCTTTTACAGCCCAATCATATCCCTCTCTCACCTTCTTGGAGGGTGCTACATAGAATATTTCATGAATAGTGCCAGGCTGTCCGTGATGAAGCTGTGTTCTGTCCCATATCTTATCAAACATAGCCGTCATCTTGGGCTTCTCCGCAGAGCCGTCTGCGAGTGCGGTATATTCGTGATAATTCTTTGGCTGCTGTACTGGAGCGGATGCGTGATGCTTTTGCCAAGCATTTATGCCCTGATCCAAATAATTATCCCATTGCATTCTGGCATCGGCACTTCCCCAATTTATGTCGTCATATCCTATATTGAAGGTATTCAATCCCGCTCTTCTCAAGTATTCATTATGTAATCTTATGGGAGAATTGCTATCTGTATTCAGCGTGTTTATCTTCCATACTCTATCAAACACCTCTGTCATACCTGTTCTATTGGTTTGCGGCATATTCAAATAGGTAAGAGTGGCAAAAGTCATGCGTCCATCTGGTTTCACCGTTTGGAACATGGCACTGGCTGCCTCTTGAGCCTTCATTATGTCAGATACCGTGGAATAATTCGATTGCAGCGCAATTGACATCTTTCCTGAGAAGGAGAAATCCTGAGACCTCCCCATGACTCCAGCGACTTGCATATAAAATCCTTTGTCGCCATCAGGGAAATACCGCTCAGTTTTATTAGAAGAGCCCAGCAAGGCAGGCCTGCGGGCAATCATATCCTGATGGAAACTCTGGAATTGCGCTATTGTCTCCTTGCCGGAATCTATCAGGCGCAAATGATCTTCCACTTCCACCCGCTCTGCTTTTGTCATTCTGGCCCATCGGGTCACTGTTGATCCAGATTCTCCATACACAGGCCACTTACCTTCGGCAAGAGCCGTCCTGTATGCTCCAACCATCTTTCCTATATAAATGGATTCGTCTTGCATAAAAGGCACAGGCTCTGGCGCATCTAGGTTGTGCGCTATCCCATTACGATTGGCAAATACCTCATTATCCCTCACTACCTCCATAAATTCCCCGTATTTCTTAGTAATTGCGTCAGTAGATTGAGCTAATTGAGAATATCCATATTTTCTGGCCTTGTGAGTAAGGTCATTCAATCCAGTGATTTGAAATCCTGCCGTAGTGTCTCTGTCATCTCTGATAGTTTGCACTTGCCATGGCTCAAGATTGTTTATGTCCCAATCTGGATACCGCCTTGCCGCATCGGCAGCTGAATATCCCCAATTGGCTTGGGCTCTTTGTCTTTGTCCTGCTAATTCTGCATTGCGCGATTCTATATAAGCACGCGCATGATCATCTGCCGTCCCTAGCAAAGCAGGCACAGTTTCCAAATCGTACTTTCCTGTATATTGCGGGTCTTGAGGATACTTGGCGTGCACTTTGTCAGGTATAAGTGGACTTCCGAATCCATAATCATTCGCAGGAGAGGCATATGAATTTACATCCAAAAATCTTCTAGCTTGATCCATATGATCCATATAATTTATCCCGGTATTGTACCTGGATTTATTGGGGTCATCGGTCTTGCCTTCGGATTCTAGCCACCGGATATACTTTTCAGAAGGTTCATCAAGAGCCAGCAGGCCTGTCTTGTCGGCAAGGTCTTTTATCTCCTGACTAGACATATCATACAAGTCATCCGAATTGTACTGCCTCAGAGAATCCCTATCCACTAACACATTGGCATATTTCCCGCCTCTGTACTGAGTCTGCTGAGGAATGGAAATTGAGCCGGGCACCGTAGTTTGCGCCACCATTGCATCATATTCAGCATAGGCTGCGGCTCTGGCTGCTTTGGCTGCTGCCAACGCATCGGCATCCGATAATCCCGCCTTCTTGGCGGCAGTTTTGGCTTTGTCATAGGCACGTTGACTGTGGTTGAATCTATCTCTGGCAGCAAACCACGCAGCATCGTGGACAATCGGTGCTCCGCCTTTGGGAAGTGATCCACCAGTCTTTCCGGGTCTTCCTGCGTGACTGAAGTGACCGCTTCCAGCTGTTCCTGCTTTGTAAACAACCACGAATTTCTTGGCCATGATAATATCTCTCCTTATAATATAACTTGCGCCTAGACACTTCCAGCAGGAAGATCATATATTTCACTGGGTCGCATGTCTGCGGATACATCACCGCCTAGTCGTGACGCAAGCTCCTTTGCCGCTCTTGTACGCTCTGCCGGGTCTGGTATATATTTCATGAGAATATCCGCCACCGTGGCTCTCAGATATAGCACCTGGGCTGCGGTCAGAGCATTTCGGCTCTCAATCCGGCTCATCTTTTCCACTAAGTTGCCCAAAGAGCCTATCAGGTTCAGGAATCTACCCAACCACACCCCATACATATCATCATTAGGGTCTGGGAATTTCTCTTGGAATTCCTCGAATATAGCCTTGGAGAATGCCAATTGTTCTGTGAGGTCTAGCAACTTTCCACGATCTTGATTCAAATATTTATCAATTGATCCAGCAAGACGGCTCTTGGATACCGTGGCATATTTTCCGTGAGATATTGCAGGATTGTCACTTGCGGCTCCTCCGTGAAACGCGCAAGCACCTGTCCCGTTGTGCCAAGTCTTATATCCGGCTGGATTGCTGCAGCGCATGTCGGGTTGTCCGTGAATTACTCTGAAACATAATGGCTTTTCTATATCTTCTCTTCTATCTCTAATCCAATAAGTGCGCCCACCAGGGGTGCCTTCCTCCTCTCTCAAATCTGATTTCCTGACGCTAGAGAATTTTATAGACATGACAATCCATTATTCCTTTTCTTCTCTTTGTAATACTCTCATCTCTTCCGGCTTCCATTGAGGCACCTGTCCGGCATCTATAAGTTGCTGGACAAGGGTATCTATCCCCTCAAGCAAATATTTCACATATTTTTCATACCCAGCTATGGTTCTTTTCATAACTCGTATCTCCCTTTCCATACTGGATATTCTATCCTCTAACGGCTTCACCAAAGTCATGGCAGTTTGAGAAATTTTCTCAGCATAATCCGCTTCCTCTTTCTTAGCAGATGCCTTCTCTTTGCGTCTTCCCAAGGCAAGAGTTACAATACTCAGAATAAAGGATATTATGGCAATAAATAGGGGCACCAATACCTCTAGGATTTTCATTGACGATTCTTCCATTATGCATTCCCTTTGCGATTGGTATTTGTCCATCTAAATATTTCTAACGCCAACAGTGAGGATAATCCATGCAGTCGTAATATAGAAGACCACATTGTATAAAAATGAGACAACGCATATTCTCCGGTCAATAATTCTTTGGAGATGACAATTGCGTAGAATACTAATGTATGAATCATCCACACCATAACTGGCATGGCATAATACCATTTAGATTTATTATTTCTGATCCATAGAATTTGAACAATCAATATAGCTAGTGCCGCACAAAATGACAATATGCGTAGTATCATAAATGTCCCTTCATGCAGCACTAGCATAACGGCTCCTTGCCTATCTGACCAGGCGATCTTGGAAGGCTTTTGCCTTCGCAGCTTCCACCGAATAGGACTTGCCAACGATGGCAGTGCCTTTCAGGGCAAAGTGGGTCAATTTAGAAGATAGAAGTTGGATCACCAAACCAAATACCAGGGTGATAATCTGCGCTATTGTTCCGGCTGCCGGGTCGATGACCTGGATAACGTCTGTCTTACCCAGCAGGGTAAGGACAAACACGCCAATCATGACCAGCAAGTTTCCGCCAGTGACCCAATTCTGGGCTTGGCCATCCTTGATCCATTTCAAGGTCTTCCCGACATTCACCAAGGCAGAAATGACTGCGCCAACTCCGCCCAGGCCCAACACGATCTGAATCAACTGTGAAATATCCATCTTGTCTCCTTACGAATTTGACTATTCAACTGTCCTTATATTTACTTGGGAAGTTTTAGATACATCCCCGCAAAAATTATCATTATTTTCCTGTATACCTCCTCTCCGAGTATCAACCGCATGTCCTGAATGAGTGTAAATTCATTCTCATAGTCTGGAGTTTTGGCGTTTGATATCGTCCTATATCTCAGGTATATCATGATGGACTGGTAGATGACTGTGCTGATGCTTTTGGCGCAACATGTGGCCTGCTGTATCGTGTCAATGATAATCTTGGAAGGCTCCTCATTCTTCAGAGCACTGAAGGCTATCTCGGCAGATTCGTCCAGCACAGATGCAGGAAGTGATGGAAATCTCTTTCTCAAATATAGAATAAGCTCTGGCAACAGGTCTTGTAAATCCTCTGGTACCTCTGGCTTTGAGCCGTCTTCTATTTCGTTGGATTCATATTCATCCTCCTCTTGCGCCTCTAGGTTATTATCATCTATCAGTAATTCCTTGGGCTTGGATATGAACGATATGCAGGCATTATGTACCACTGTCGTAAAGTAATTATGCAACAATGATCCATTTCCTGAATTGAAATACTTACACGCATTTATCAGCTTCATAGTGGATTCTTGTATAAGGTCTTCCCTCAAGTCTGAGGGATAAGAAGACACTATGGCCTCTATCAGCGGAGTAGACAACTCCACGATTCTATCCAATACATCCTTAGAATGCGTGCGCTGCCATCTATTTACTAGCTGGGTGACTTTATCATTCTCGAATATCATATGATGGTGCCACTACCATCCAGCCGTATTTAGCAATGCAGATCGCATCCGCTATTCCGTTGCTGGGTATCCTTCCACGATCTGTTGCTGTGATTTTCATTCCTGGGTAGATTCTCTGGACGTATGCAATGGAGGCATCCTTGCTTTTATCTGTCCCAGCCAGTATCACTTTCTTCCACGCTTGTGGTGTGGGTACATAAACCGGCAATGATAATGCGGCGCAGATACCGTACATGGCACCAGTACCAAACCCAAATGAGAACATGGAGGTGACTCCCTGTCCCGGCATAGCTCCAACTTTCTCGATGACAACTATGCACTCGTAATCCTTCTTGAGAGCCTTCATCCAGCCAGCGACTTCAGGAAAGTTTATCTCATTGGCTGTAAGTGGCATAGCCAAAAATGTTACTGATCCTGAACCATCCATAGCTGCCAAGGCTCCCTTCTTCCCAGGGTCGATGCCTATGACGCACAACTTTTCTGGCCTTTTCAGGCCTGCTTTCAATCTATCTCTGATGGAATTCGGCAATTGGGTGGGCATATACAAATCCTCGCATTCTTTATCAAGTGTGGTGATGTAAGTTTAGAAGCCAATGATATAGCCTCTCCATCTAACAAGCTGATGAAGGCTTGTTTCAATAGGTATCGTTTGAATATCTTAGGATTCAATGGGTTGAATAACTCCAGAGCCTTGTATATTCCCCATCTAGCTCCCACCCTATCTTTGTACAAAGCCATTATGTACACGTTTTTGGTAATGCGATTGATTCCAAATCCGTTTATCTTACCTGCCAGGGTTGGGCTCATAGGAGGTACATTGGGGGCAATACCCAACGCTGCATTGGTAATCTTGGTCAATTCTCCGTATTCCTTGAACAATTTTGAGGCTGTCTTCTCCCCTATCCCTGGGACACCTGGAATATTGTCACTCGTGTCTCCTTGAATGGCCTTCCAGTGAACGTAATTGCTCAAGGTCACTCCATATTCGTCTTCCACCTCTTTGGCGGTATAGGTCTTCTCTTTGCCTGGGTTGTATACAACGGTATTGTCATTTATGCATTGATACAAATCCCGGTCACCAGTCACTATGACGTGGAATCCCTCTAGTATCCTAGAGGCATGATAGCATAGATCATCCGCCTCTGCTCCATGAACCATAATGGAAATGACTCCCATCAGAGGCAATGAGAAGTCTTGAAGCTCCTTTATTTGCCTCAAAAAGTCTGCGTAATCCATTTCATCATCGTGATGTCTGTTGGCCTTATACTCAGGCACAGCCTCTCTCCGAAATTCAGGCACCCCACCATCCCAGCACACAACTACTGAGGATGGTTTGAATTTCCTCATATAGCTCACCATAGTGCGCAGGAATCCGTATGTGACTGATACGTCTTTGCCTTTGTTGGATAGATGGAACACGTGACGGCACCTATGCGCCAAATTATTTCCATCTATGATAAGCACCACCGGGTCTGGATTACTCGATTGTTTCTTCATCGTTGACCTCTGCCTCGTGCTTATCTAACTCAAAAATCAAAGTCTTGATATCTTCGTAGAATTCAGAGTACACCTGCTCCCACTCATCCTTTGTGAATACAAGCTCCTCCTCCCCCAAATTCAGGCGGTATCTCCCACCAGATACTGTCATCAGATCGTTCTCTTTCAGGAATGAAAATGTGGTTTTGTAATCATCTATGCCGGTGCCGAAATAAATGTGAAGGCTCCCATATCTGTATGGCATAGCCGTCTTATTCTTGACGCATACTGCCTTGGTGAACATGCCCTTTACAGTAACCTTCTTTTTATTCTTGGGGGATGTAATCTTGATCTTTCCTGTCAAGTCCAGCTGAACCCTAACGGATGAATGGAAAGGAATTGCCTTGCCGCCAAATGTTGCCGTATTATCCCCAAACATTACGCCAATCTTCTCCCTAGTCTGATTCAGGAAAAGCATCGCCACACGCTCCTTGCTGATGACTCTGGTGAATTTCCTAAGTGACTGGGATATCAAATTGGCGTGCCTTCCCATAGTGGCTTTTCCATACGGGTTGTCCATCTCCTGCTCTACAGATGTCGATGCCACGCTATCCCATACCAGTAATACACGCGCATCGGGGGCAACCTTTTGCTTATTCTCCACAAGCTCTTCAAAGAATGAAAATACTTGCTCCACCGTGTCAGGACTGGAATATATGATATTATCTACATCTACTCCCAACACTCTCATCATATCCATGGACACGGCAGATTCCGTATCCACATATCCAATAATAGTCTCTTCCGATTTATCCGCCTGGGCTTGCGCTATAATCCCGGCAGCAATGAGGCTCTTCCCAGAGGAGGGGTCACCAAAGAATTCGGTCAATCTTCCCACAGGAAGTCCACCACCCATGACGTAATCCAAAACTAAGCAACCTGTAGATATGCGCTCCTCTACAATGCACGGGCTGTCCGGGTCTGATAACGCAAACACCTCGAAATCGCTTTTGCTCTTTTTCATTCCCGCCATGACCTTATGCGACAAATTCTTACTTGACATACTCTCCCTCACTTTCATTGATAATCTCTTTGCCTAGTTTCATGACTTCTTTCATCTCCTTATCTTCCAGGCTCTGAACGTCTGTCATGTACTCCTCTAGTAATTCCATAGGAGTCATTTGAGAATGATAATTACTTGATCTAGTCTCTACAATCCTATCTTCTGGTATAGCGGATATGACTATGTCTTGGACAAAGTATGCTCCAGAATCATCTAATGCTCTGAGTATCTCCGCTCTATCTACCAGCACGCGGTAATCATTTCTTATTTCCAGCATGACTCTAACCATAGCACCTTTTAGGTCTGTGCTGGCTATTTTTGACAATACCTTTTCTGTAATAGTCTTGGATGCCGTCTTCACTCGTATCGTTTTATAAGGTCTGGCATCTAACGCCACGAATTCATAGTGCGCTTTTCCAGGCTCTATTTCCGCATACACGAATCCCTTTGTTTCATTCTCCTCCCCAAAAGATACCCTATCTATGCTGCCGCTGTAAACTACTGGAGGATTATCATTCAGCACTTGGTATCCGTGAATATGGCCCAAAGCCACATAGTCCCAAACCGGGTCTGCTATAACGTCCAGAGGAGCCTCTACATTCTCTATCAAGGTATGATTGCGCTCATCTCCGTAATGGCAACCCTGGACAGCTAGATGCGCAACTAGCACAGAAGGCCACGAATCATCTATATGATCGCCTAGTCTTTTGAGTTTATGCTGATATATGGATTTTACCACATCCCAAGGCTTTGCATCTTTCTTCAGCTTCTTTCCTGCTAGGAGCCTTTTGCTGGGATATGGGGCAGTGGCAACTTGTACCTTTCCGCTCTTAGTTTGTACAATATGAACCTCGTAATTATTGCCCAGGATTACTCCAGGAATTTGAAGACTGTCGTATATTTCCAAAGAGGAGGACATTGGCGACATGTCGTGATTCCCCACCAATAATACTGTTGGAGCCTGCTTGGTCATTCTTTTTATACGTCTGGCAAACTCATTCACGTACACAGGATTGGGATTATATCTATGAAACGCATCCCCTGCGAATATTATCAAATCCACGTCTTCATCTTCAGCGAATTCTACAATAGAATCCATCATATCCAAAACATCCAACACTCTTCCCGGCATACCTGTCGCAAGGTCGATTGGCCTGGAATTAGCTGAAAAATCTACATGGCTGTCAGAAAAATGAATAATTTTCATGGTATTATGTAAGAAGGCTCCAGAGCCATTCTGGAAACTCTGGAGCCTTTGAGCGATGCGCGCAGGCTATCTCGTGCGCCTTCGTGCCATGCGCGCTTGGACTTTCTTGGCGGGTGGCTCATCCTCTTCCTCTTCCACCTCTTCTTCCTCTTCCTCTTCCACCTCTTCTTCCTCTTCCTCTTCCTCTTCCTCCTCCTCCTCCACTACCTTGGAAGGCTTGCGAGATGCGGCAGGTTTGGGTTGCGGTTTGCGGGCAGGAGGTTCAGCATCATCTTCCTCTTCATCCGCATCCAATTCCATCTCTTCGGACAGGCGATCATACGGCAGAATGTATACTGCGTGATTTCCAATCGTTGCCTTGTCTTCTTCCGGGTCGTCAGAAAGCATGACATATGACAAATCTCTTGCCTTGTCCAACCATTCTTGGGCTTGATCCGGGTCGTCAGAAAGGGGAGTGGATTGTCTGCGCGGATTGACAGAGTATTCCGTGTCAATGCCGGTGCCTTTACGGTCAATGGTAATGTCGATGCCTTCATCCGGGTCATAGATGTCGCCATAGTCCGAATCCGATACCAATCCAACGATGTCACCGAACACACTCACGCCAGGAGTGTACACGAATGGGCCTTGATCCGGCTCAACCTGCTCACGGGTCTTGGGGTCGATTCTGCCGCGCACCACGATGTTCATCCAGTACATCTTGCGCATTCGCAGTTCATCCGCCAGTTTCTGTGAGGCTTTGTCAGGACGTTTTTTCAATTCGTCCACCAGGTCGCACACAGGGCAATCGTACTCACCTTCAGAGGTGAATTTGGGACAATAGCAGTATTTCTTCCCATCCCCAGGGAAAGTGTGCCTGCCCACGGTCTGGAAGAATATATCACCCATATCGCCAATCCCAGGCAGAATACGAATGATAGATTTTCCCTCTTTCGGTGACCAGAATCCTGCGCCACCACCCCCACCGATGTCGGTGTTTTTGAGCTTATTCAAGACGGCTGCCAACCGCTCTTGTCTGCTCTGCTGTAGCTTACCTTGTTTTGCCATTTCCTGTCCTTTCTCTAGTAATTGAGTAATATTAGAAGCCACTGGCACGTGGACAATCTTTGGTAATAAGAGCGGGGAGGCATGGGGTGGATTGTCCGGCTGGGTATCTCTAGTCAAGAGGAGTCAGATCACCGGGTCAATCTCCTCCCCGCTCTATCTAATATAACTTGCCTCTATTCAGTTTTATACCGCCTAGATTGGATTACTGATTTGACTCCCTTCACTGCCGCATCTATGTCGGATTCTCTGCCATCTCGAATGTTCATGCCGGTCATAGAGGATTCATGTCTGACGTGGCTTCCCAGAGAAATGAGCATGTTAGATCGCTGTTCCATAGCCGACACGATAGCTTTCAATACTTTGAATTCGTATATGGCTGTGTTCTCTTCCTCCACTGCCTGCGTGTAATCCTCATCCATGATAATCTTGGCTTTGACCATAGGCTCAGTGAGCTTTTGATTATTGTTCTCCGCCTCTTTTCTGTACCAGGTATCTGATCTGGCATATTCCTGTTCTTTCTTGAATTCCGCCTTTCGCATACGATCTTCGGCTGCGGCTGCCAGGGTAGAAAAGTATGCGTATACAGCAGATTGTGATTGGAATTCCTTGGTGAGATTGTCCTCATCAATTCCAAAAACTTTCATGATGTCGAATGTCTTTACATCCTCTTCTGCATCAATCACCTTGATCTTGTTACCGTTTATTTGCGTCAATACTTCCCTATCCATGATAATCCTCCTAATTCATAGTCAAATTCTCGGATTGGACATAATACACGTCCATTACTTCCATTTCATCTATCCATTTCATAAATCTGGAAGGGTGGATATTCGGCAATTTATTATCACTCTCCAGACGTTTATGCAAAGACTTCATGCCATACCTGTTGAAATTGCTCCAACTGTAAATCATAGAGTACACATAAAAAGCATTCCAATTATATCCCATTTTTCTTCCTCGTGGGTTGATGCATGTACTCTTTATCGTACACATCCCCGTGGGCCTCCAGCCACTTCTTCAGCGACATCTCTGTGCCATAATTCGTCCCGACATCTATGTCTGCAACCAATGCGCATCTGAGCCATGAAAAATCTAATGCCGGATAGTACAATTTGGCATAGGCAGTTACGTTCTCCATAACATCCTTACACAAAAGAGCATAAGGCACTATCTCGTATCTGGGACAATCCCCAACTAAGGAGTCATGGACGGTATTGACAATCTTAGATGCCAGCTGCCTGTCTCGCAATTCCCTGTCTAGGCAATTTGCCGCAATAAGGAGCGTATCTGTGGCTGTGGATTGGATAGGCATATTTACTGCTATGCGCGCATCCTTGCTTCTGGCTTTATCATCTCGCCTATCGTTGATATACGGCAAGGATTCTCTTCTGCCAAACGCGGATTCTATGTATCCATTCTCCTCCGCAAATCTTCGTGTCCATCTTTGGTATTCCCTAACTTCTGGGAATGCCTCGAAATATCTGGCAATGGTTTCTTTGCCTTCATCCAGGTCAATCCCGTACAATCTGTTCAACGTCCATTCGTTGCCGCCATACAGTAAAGTCCAGTTTGTCCATTTGTAGCGGTATCTTACTTCAGCCTTATTGGACTTGAACCATGTAACCTCTTCAGGCTCTATCTCGGAAGGCTTTTTGCCTTCTATCGACATGATTGCTACCATGGAATGAACGTCTAATCCAGATGCTAAAATATCCAACATATTCAGACAATTGGAAATTGACGCAAATACTCTCAATTCCATACCAGAAAAGTCTGCCGATACAAGTGCTCCTTGATCGAATTCATCATTGTTCAGCAAGTATGGAGTGTCAACGTCTGGGCCATAGTCATCTATCCAATTTCTATGTACAAATATGTTCTTGATCGGCAGGCTCTCTAGTATCGTGCCAGGCTCCTTGATCGGAGTGGGTATGTTCTGAAGATTGATGGGCTTGCTTGATGACAATCTTCCGGTCAACGTACCATGCTGATTGAAATTGGTATGCACTCTTCCATCATCAGATAGCCAGTGGCCTTCATCTGCTGGAATAAGGTATGTGGACAATGCCTTCGTATACAACTTGTACGATCTAATCTTGAACAATATGGGGTGCTTGCCTTCTAACGGTCTGTATAGCGCAGCAGAAGTTGATGGCAATCCCTTTTTGGTTGTCCCCAGTACTGGAATCTTGTACATGTTGAAATACAATTCCCGTAGTTGAGCGGATGATCCTGGATTGAATATCCACTCTTTCAGCTTTCTCCTCTTTATAGGTCTTTTGGTCTTCCTGGGAGATGCCTCCAGAATGGCAATCCTCTTGTCTTCCTCAGCCTCTATTTCTTGATTCTTCCTCTTGGTGAATTTCTTCACCTTGGAATCCTCGTATATAATTTGCAAAGCCTCTTGCTGTAAGATATGATATATGTGGCGGTATCTGTGAGCGATGTAACGATCTAAGGTCAGGCCTTCAGATTGTAAACGCTTCAACGTGTTAGTGGTAGGAATGGTAATATTGTAATAATGCGTTATTTGCGCTTCTGATAAGTCTTCATACAGAATAGGCTCCAGAAGTATTACAGCCTTGACGTCATTGTATAAATAGGGGATAAGGATATTTGCTGGTATATTGGCATAACTTCCTCCCCTCTCAGGGTCTGCTTCTTTATGGTGCCGTTTGTATTCCTCTAGCTCATCGTTGTATTTATACATTCCCAAATTTATACTCGATAATCGCTTGAGGCCATGTATACCTTGCCTGGAATCTATTAGGTGACTCATCAGCATAGTATCCCCACCAGCATCTACATCTAATTTCCATACACCATTTACCCAACATAGATCGAATTTTACATTATGCCCAACTATTCTTCCAGAATAGGCTTTCAATATTTCTTTGAATGCCTTTATCATATACGGTTTATCGGATTCTTCCCACTCCGATTCCTTATGATCCAGCAATACTGTGTATACTTTTCCGTTATTACATGACAATCCCACTGCAACGATCTTGGAGTGTAAAGAAAATGCGTCCAACCCAGAAGTCTCTAAGTCAAAGTATAAAGATGCGTTTTTGTTTTTGGAGAATGATAATAAATCCATCCTCATGTCTTCTAACATGTCCCATGTGCACACATGAATGTGTTCGTGCTGCTCTTGTTCCGGCTCTATCCCCTCTCTATATTCCATGGCTTTCATAAATGCCTCTAGCCAGGAATTCAATACACCTCTGTTCCTCAGTATGTATGCTGGATGGAATAGCGGTATAAAGGTCTGCTCACCAAGCTCTCCGTATGGCTTGTTGACAATTGATCCATTCCAATCTGATATGCCTGTTTCCCCCAGTGCTCCCATCAGCGGAGAATTACCCATCAGCCATATTTGAGACGGCTGATGAGCTTTTATGTCTTCTTCTAGGAATTCTTGGCAGGCAAGTATGTACTTTTTGTCTATCTTATTGTCTGGAGGTCTGCATCTGACGATGTTGGTATATACCGCATCTGTATCCGGGTCTATACCAACACCATCCAATGCTTGTCTGAGTAACTGACCTGCTGGGCCAACAAACGGCTTTCCTTGCCGGTCTTCCTCTTCTCCTGGTGCCTCTCCAACTATAAGCAAATATGGTACGCTCTTTTCCTCCTTGTGCGCCTCCATAAATGGCTTGCGACAATTTGAAAACAGCCCACATTTTATGCATGTTGGATGGGATTTACCTGGTTTATTCGGCATTATCATTATCTTCGGCATCTTCCAAGGAGGTCAGGATGAATTCTGGATTGAATACCTTGGGAAGTGGAAGTTGGACTGGCGTGACGGATTCCGCCATGACAATCCTGCTCCGGTACAAACTCTCTTCATACTTCATGCGGAGCAACAGCAGAAGAGCATACCCAAAGATGTCCTTGATGGTATCCTTGATCCCCTCTTCCGGCACCAGGGAGGTCTGACCGCTGGAAAGGGTCTGTACTCGCAAGAGTTTGTCATTGAGCCGAATCAGAGGAGTAAACACGCCGAATCTCTGCCAGGCATCTCCATAATCCGCATTCTTGCGAATAACCAAATCAATCACCTCTTCAGCGATTTTCATCAAGGCATCTTTGGTAACAATTACTTTATCTGGTTGGCTCATAATACGGGTGTCCTTTCGACTTTCAAGATTTTTGGTTGTTTCTTTCGTATGATCTCATACAGCATATAGTGCCTGGGCTGTATTCCGCCTCTAGCCTGGACTTGTATGTCGGCTCTTACATGCATACCGTTCAAGTCTTCCATCCTACCCACCAATGTACGCGGTGGGTATCCATGCTTTTCCGTGAATCGCTTGATGGCCTTAGTTGCTGCCGTGTCTGGATCATCTCTATCCATGTACCATAACATTCCTAGCATTCATCACCTCCTGCGTTATCGCTTCTCTATTTTATATAACTTGCGACAATACGCTATTTTCTGAGATGGGGAGGTGTAAATTTTTGTCTGGGTCTTCCCTGTCCCAATGTAGCTCTCTGATATTTGTCCCACTCGCACAAGCTGTGCTCTATTTCTCGCATCTCTAGCGGAATCATCCATTCAGCCAAATACTTGGGGGAAATATCCAAGAGGTGCTTCATAGTGACAATAGCCTGAGCCGTGTTTGGGTAGGCAGAACGATCTTTCACTGAATTTCCGGTCATGCGCACGATGCCTCGTTGTGCTCCTGGGCCTGGATTGGCCCATGACAATATGTCATCGGCTCCTTCTAGGTATCGTGTCCAGCGCAGGTCTGATACTATCTCGTAACAAATAAATGCCCCAAATCCAGGTATCTTTCCAGCAAGAAGGCGATTGAATGCCGCCTCCAGATTGTCACCAGGCTGAGGCTCCAAGGCTCTTCGATTCTCCCAAAGGAATCCGAATGAGTGCCTGAATATTTGGTACACTTTGCTGGGATGAATGGAGCCGTCTTTGGGGTCTTTGATATCCCCGCACAACATATGCGCTCCTGTAAATACCTGGTTGCCGGCTTTTTGATATCTGAGCATATAATCGGCATACCATGTGCTTATGTAATGATCTATATATCCCAAATATTGCTGGGTAGAAATGAGGTTATATCTGCGGTATGTAGCAATATTGAAAAATAGCTCTTCGTGATCGGCATACGGCTCCCTGATGGCCTCTCTACAGTGGACTGTTCCGGCATCCAATTCTCGATACACGTTTGTAAATTTATATTCACCCAGCACAGGGTCTGCTGTCCAGGGCCACAAATCCCCTCTCTTGCGTCTGAGGTATATGGCATGCCTTTCGTTCATCCATCCAAAGAAATTGCGTATGAGGTCTTTTTTTAGCACTATTTGAGTGGCCATGATAATCCTTGTCCTTTTATGGGAATGCCCCCAGCCTTTTCAGGCCAGGGGCACAATCCACCCGTCACGGGAGGTCGTGACAGCTTATCCACGCAGCGCGGCACGGGCCTTCTGGCTGCGGTATTCCGGCTTGAATTTCTCGATACCCATGGCCTCACGGTATGCCTGGGTCATGCGGATCATCTTCACCCGCTCATCCAGCTTGGGGTCATTCTCGCCTTCGTAGTGAACACCGATCTTCTTGGCCTTGGCCATTTTCTCGGCAGCGGTGAGGGTGCCCCACTCTTCTTCCCAAGTCAGATACTCAGGGGTGCAGACTTCCTGCTGGAAGGCTTTGCCGGAGAGTTTGCCAGCACCAGATGCCGCAGACACAGCCTTCCCAGGGGCCAAAGACCATTTGTCATCCGACACACGGGTCAGGGAGACAGTCTTGCCCACTTCCAGTTCAGACATGACGGCCACCAGCAAGTCACCGACTGTCTGCTGGGCAACGGTCTTCACTTTGAAGGTCTTGGGTGCCTGCGCTTCAGTCTCTTCTTCAGCCTCTTCCTCGATGGCAGCAGGAGTCTTGACCTGCTTCACGGGCGCAGCAGCTTTCTTGGCGGGGGCAGGCGGAGGAGTCACCTTTTTGGAGGCAGGAGGGGGCACAACGGTCTTCTTGGCGGGGGCAACGGTCTTCTTGGTGACAGGGGCATCGTCTTCTTCCTCTTCATCCTCGTCATCAAATTCTTCGTCATCCTCGTCATATTCCTCGTCATCCTCTTCTTCCTCGATGACGGGTTGCTTGGCCTTGACCACAACCTTCTTGGCTGGGGCAGCGGGTGCAACTTTCTTGGCAGCCTTGGGGGTCACTTCTTCCTCTTCGGCATCCAGGACATCTTCCAAATCCATATCTTCATCAGTCTTGCGCGTAACTTTGCGACGTTCCATGACAATCCTTATCCTTTCTTCTGTTTGAGTTTACTCGTGGCGATCTTGCAAAAAGGCTCTTCTATACAAGACACGCACGCATCGTCAGTCCCATCGTGGGATACTCCAAAACAAGGAGGTCTTTCATTCAGCCTCTTCTCCTTGCAGGAGGTCAACACCTTACATACTTTACAAGCTGGGTCTGCGTCATCAGCAAAACCGTAGCACGCTGGCAGCTTTTCCTCTTCGGATACTTTCTGCTCTTCTGCAGGAGGTTTTGATGCTCCAGATTCCGGCTCTTCCTCGTTGGCGATGATATTTCCATCCTCATCGCATATCTCTGCGGCAACTAGGAATTCTGCGAATATTTGCGACACATCGGAGAATTCCGGCACCCCATGACTTTCCAAATCCTCGTGGATAGCTCTCAGAATAAACTTTGCTGTACTGCTTTCGGATACTTCCAGCCCAAGCTCATTCGCAATGTCCACAAGCTCATACTTCATGAAGTCTTTCAATAGCTGCCTCTCCAACTCACTTTGAAATGCCATAACAAACCTCCCCATACACCTTCTTTATTTCCCTGAATGCCTTCTCCACCTCCTTTATTTCCATTCCCAGTGCTCTGGCTACCATGGCAGGTTTGATTCTCACATTAGGCTTCTCAAAAGTCTCATACGCTCTGGTGGTAACAATCAGCAATTCTCTGGTCACTCTTGGGTCTTCTTCCATTACAACTGCGTCAAAGACCTTCTTGGCGGATTCTCCCAGGCGCATCCTGGTCGCTGCAACTCTTTCTTTCGATTCCAGAATATGTGCTGGATTACCAACTTTGTCTTCTGCAGATTCAGCATCTGGAGAGTCTGTGGATAGAATTCCCACTGCCGCCTTTCGGTGCGTGCCGTAGTATCTATGCCGCAATTCTCCGATTCTGTTGAGAATCATGGTTTTGATAATCTTGGACAGCTGAGAGAAGGGGAGGTGACCATATTGATTGAAGCCTTTCACCATCTCCTCATTCAACTCCCCAACCAATTCTTCCGGCTCTGTGAGGACATCTGAGGCCATGCTACCTATGTGGAGAGAAATGTACCATATGTAGTTTGTAAAGTGGTCGTAAACGTCTTCAGCGGTGTATCCCATCTCTGGCACGTTTACTCCTTCTGTATAATATAACTTGCTTTCGTTCATTTTTAGCATGTCAATCTCCAAATTCCCTGACTAATTTGAGAAGAGGAGCCAACTGTTCCATGACAATCGGCTCCTTCCGGTATGCTACGCCACGATGTGGAGTTCACTCTGGGCACGAGTATATGCCACATACTTGATGTTGCGCTCTTGAATCTTCTCCCAGTCTTTCTTGGCCATGGGATGCGGCATGAGCTCAGGATGAAGAACAAATACCCGCTTTGCCTCCAGACCTTTGCTGCGATGAACGCTGCTGAATACCACGCCAGTATTCTCGTCAGAGAAGATCATGGCAATCTTGTCCTCTAGGCACGCGGTATTGTCGCATCCATCGGACAGAGCCAGAATGGTATCGCACTTGTCTTGTATGGCCTGGGCTTGCGCATTCTTTTCCTGAGCCATCAATTTGCTTACTTCCTTGTCTGAATAGGCTTTCAGGGCAAGCAAGAATTCCGGCATGCTATCAGTCTGGAGTTTGCGAATGAGGGTGACCAGACCTTTGCCTATGTCTCTGCCACGGATGACGGCTTTGATGCCTCTGCGAATAAGGTCAAACGCTGGCTTTACCAGAGGGGCATTGGTGCGGCACAAAACCATATCGCCAGGCTGATACATACCGCTGGCTTTCTCCTCAGATACCGTGTCCACAATCCCCTCTTCTGCGGTATCCAGCACCTCGAAATCAATCTCAGGGAAATTGCTATTCACTAGCCGTCCAACCGCCTTACAGCACCGATAGGACAAAGACAGTGGCAGAGTCTCGCACTTCATCTCGGAGATGATGTTGGAAACTGCGTTGGCGTCTGCCCCACGAAATCCGTAAAGGCTCTGGAATTCGTCACCGATTGCCATGAAAAAGCCTTCCGGCTTGACCATCTTTTTCGCCAATTCGATCTGGCTGCGATTGGTGTCTTGCGCCTCATCGA
>Ga0265297_10001017_pt1 | contig 70869 bp, 83 predicted proteins | sample Munlanlwell13791_FD_192502 | JGI IMG/M metagenome (GOLD analysis project Ga0265297, IMG submission 192502) | Leachate microbial communities from a municipal landfill in Southern Ontario, Canada - Leachate well 137-91 | ecosystem: Engineered > Solid waste > Landfill > Unclassified | place...
CATAGCGCGCGGCAAAATCACTGCCCACATTCATACTGTGTTTTATTATGCCCTCGCGCGTTTCCCATGAGAGATTAAGCCCCTTAAACGACGGGTATCTTTCTTCAAGAAAATCTACGACGCGAAGCCCTTGTTCATTATGATTAAAACCTCCCTCCTCTATCATCAGCTCATTAAGCACAGCTTCAACAGCGTGCCCAAACGGGGTGTGCCCCACATCATGGGCAAGTGCAATAGCTTCGGTTAAATCGTCATTTAACCTAAGATTTTTGCTTATAGTCCTTGCTATTTGGGCGACTTCTAAAGTATGGGTAAGGCGGGTACGGAAATAATCACCCTCATGGTAGACAAAAACCTGAGTTTTATACTCAAGCCTCCTAAACGCTATGCTATGTATTATCCTGTCTCTATCACGCTGGTATAGCGAACGGTAAGGATGTTCTTTTTCGTAATATTTTCTTCCCTTTGAATGGCTTGATTTCATAGCCAAAGGCGACAACACCTTCTCCTCATACGCTTGCCAATTGTATCGTTTATTTATTTTGCTGTTTTTTTGTGCAGTATTTTTACGCATAGGCTGATTATTTCACTTTTGAAATACGCTTGGTTATTTTTTTGTAAAGCTCATCCAGGCTTTGTGATATTATTTTGGTATTAGTTAAGACAGGCATAAAGTTTGTATCGCCGAGCCACCGCGGGACAACGTGAATATGCACATGTTTGTCTATGCCTGCGCCGGCTACTTTGCCTAAATTTATACCTACGTTAAAGCCCGCCGGTTTAAGTACCGACTTTAATGCCGCTAATATTTTAATTAGAACTTTGTTTATATCCAGGATTTCTTCATCTTTAAGTTTTTCAATAGAAGGAACATGCCTGTTTGAGACAATCATAACATGGCCGTTATTATAAGGGAAAGTATTAAGGATGGCAAAAGAATGCCTGGACCTGGCTATGACAAAGTTCTTCTTGTCTTTCTTTTCTTTGAAAGCCCTGCAAAAAATACACGTACTTGCGCGGGTTGCGGAAACATAAGTTATGCGCCAGGGCGCCCACAATTTATCCAAGTTTAACTATCCTCCTTTTGACATTATTTCCCTCTATATCAAGAATACCATAAGACGGGTAAGGCGCAAAAATTATGTCCGTGCAGGAACCAGGGTTAAAATATATTCTGCCGCCGATTTCTTTATCCAGCGGATGATGAGTATGCCCGAAAACAATTATATTCAAAGTACTTAGCTCCTGCTTAAACTCTGTATTTATGTAATCCATAAGTGTTGCCGGAGAACCCCTGCCATGTATTAAGCCTAACCGAACGCTGCCAAATTCAATGATTTGTTTCTCCGGAAGTTTGCCTTTAAGGCTTGAGTCGTCCATATTTCCAAGCACTCCGTAAGTTTTAGTTGCTTTGGAAAGCTCATAAAAAACACTGTCGGAAATAAAATCGCCTGCATGTATGCAGAAATTGCTTTTTTTTGCCTCTTCTATTATCTGCTGCGGCAATTGCTTCGCTGCAACCGGTATATGAGTATCAGAAATTACCAATAGCCTCACTGTTACTACCTTCCGGCCGGTTATTGTCAATACAGATAATCGGCTTGTTATATGCCCGGCACAAATCATTCATTTCATTAATCCCCCAGGCAATTAATTTGTTGTTTTTTGCAATTAACCTTGCGCTTGATGTAAAATCTTCAAGAGAAACGAATATCTTTTTTACGTTTTTTCCTTTAAGCGAACTGCCTTTTTCAATAAAATCAAAAATATCATTATCGTTCGCCTCTTCTTCTTTTATCGCTACGAACAGGACCTCTCTGCCTTCGCCTATAAGCAAATGCATTTTCTTATCCGGATAAGACATGAGCCGGCTTTTTTCTATAAGCGGCAGCCTGTAGCGGTCTCTGCCTAGTTTTAATACGTCGTTTCTGAAGGAACTAAAGACCTCAAGAACTTTTTTTATCTTATCCTTATAAAAATCTTCCTTGAAAAGCAAAACAGATTCTTCCACTTTTTTACGGAACAAAAGAAGCCTTTTGCGCGAGTCAAAAACCGGAGTAGAAAAAAACATTTTAAAAATATGCGATATCCAAAAAGAAAATAAAGGATCCTTTATCCTGAAAACGCCGCCGAGATTTTCCACATAATTTAAATCACATAATTTTTGTAATTTATTCTTTAGGTTTTTGGAATCAAAAATCCGTAGTGACGTAAGTTCTGACTCTCTCATATAACCGTCGCCTATTGCAATCAAAAGCTTAATCAAAGCTGTTGAGTCGCGGAAATTATCTTCTATCTTGCTTATTTTTTTTATAAACTTCTGGAAGAAATATGTTTCCTTTGCGTAAAGTGAACATTCCAGCGCCTCAATTATCGCGCAATCCTCGTTTTCCCTTTTGTAAGTATTTTTGACATGATGCTTCATCAAATTGTAGTAAATAGTATTTGAACCCAGGATATTGACAAAAAACGATACAAAGAAAAGCGAAGGCGTAATATCTTCAAAAGATTTTCTTACGCACATAAACCTGTTTACAAAATTACTATCGTCAATCGCCAATTTTTCAAAATTGCCGAATAGAAAATTAAGCTCGCTGTAAAGTGTTTTTTCCGACTCTTTCGTGTCAATGTCGCTTAAGATTACCATACAGTTATTTTGCAAAATTATGAATTTTGAAAAATCCTGGCGGAAAGTAGGGAAAATATCTTTTAATTTTAGAAAATTTTCTATTACGAAAACACATTTACGGGAACTTTCGTTTATAAATTTATTTATCAGTTCAAGCGCCTCAAGAAACAAAGGAGAATTAGTGCGTTTAATTATGTCTTTGGCAAAATCAAGAGTTGTGGGCAACATGCCTTGGCTGTAGTTTATAAGATTATCCAAACTGTCTTCTTTGTTTAAATATTCGCTTAAGATAGAAAACAATATACTTTTGAAGAATCCCCGGCGGTCAACGTGGCTGGTAGACGTGCGTATATAAATAACTTCTTTTATCTTGTTTGCATCAAAATAATTATCCAAAAGACAGCTTATCTCATCACTGTCCTCGCCCAGTATCGCAATATTTTGCCGGTAGCCTTGAGAGAAGGCATTCAGCCTTTTATCCAAAATATGCAATTTGTTTTTCCAGAATTCCTGTTCTTTCATGTCTAATTAACTTTAAGATAGCGCAAAGGATTATCCGCAAGGTGCTTTTTTCTTATCTCAAAATGTAAAAGCCCCTGTTTGTCTGAAGTAAGCTGGGCAGCATGGCCTATTGATTCGCCTTTTTTAATCGCCGCCCCTTCTCTTACTTTAACATCATCAAGGTTGGCATAAACAGTGTAAAAATTATTCGCGTGCTTAATTATCAATGTCTTGCCCCATCCTTTTATGTGGCTGGCAAATACAGCCTGCCCTGACTCTGAAGCAATGACAATTTCCTGCGGTTTTGCTTTTATATTTATTCCTTTATTGGCGGTATGATTTACATTAGCGCCGAAATTGTTGACAACTTCGCCTTGTAATGGCCAGATAAAATTGAGGCCTGTGCTTTTGGGGTTAATCGGGTAATTTTCAGAAGAAGTATGAGGATAGGAATATGGCTGATTCGGCACGGTGGCTGGAGCGCAAGATACAAAAATAAATATTATAGATGAAAACAATAGTATATACATAACCACGGAATATATATAATACAGCAACTTATAACGAAATACAAGCAGATAAATTAACCAACAAAGCGGGATACGGGAATTGAACCCGTTTTTCCAGCTTGGGAAGCTGGCGCTCTACCAATTGAGCTAATCCCGCAAAATTACTTACTTAAGCAGATTGCACTTTTCTATTATTTTTAAAGAACAGAAATTACCGCACATTGTGCACATATCTTTACTGTGGGGCGTGGACGCTTTGCGGTATCTGCGCGCTTTTGCTTCATCTAAAGTAAGAGGGAATAGTTTTTTCCAATTTCTGTGCGCACGATAGGCAGATAGCTTACGGTCCTTTTCCAGTTCATCTTTAAATCTTAAAATATCAACGCAATGAGCGGCAATTTTTGAGCTGATTACGCCGTCTCTTATGTCATCACTATTTGGCTGGCGCAGGTGTTCTGCCGGGGTAACTACGCATAAAAAATCCGCGCCAAAATAAGCAGCCATGGCCCCGCCTATCGCTGCAGTTACATGGTCGTATCCTGCCGCGATATCAGTTGGAAGCGGGCCTAAAACGTAGAAGGGCGCATTGCTACAAACTTTTTTCTGTAAAAGCATGTTAAAAGCTATTTCATCAAAACGTATATGCCCTGGGCCTTCAACCATAACCTGCACGCCGCGCTTGCGGCATTTTTTAACAAGCTCACCCAAAACCATCAGCTCTGAAATTTGCAGATCATCGCTTGAATCAGCTATCGCCCCCGGCCTAAGTGCATCCCCAAGGCTTAACGTGATGTTATATTCTTTGGCTAAATCCAGTATTTTGTCAAAATTCTCGTAAAATGGATTTTCGCGGCCATTAACATACATCCAGCGCGTTAGTATGGCACCGCCCCTGCTTACTATTCCGCCAACACGTTTCTTTTTGGCTATAATTTTTAAAAATTTCTTAATGATGCCTACATGTAACGTAAAGAAATCTACGCCATCAGCTGCCTGCAACTTTAAAACATCCCAGATATCATCAAAAGTCATTGCTTCAAAACCGCGATGCTTGCTTTCTGCTCTAACAGCGGCTTCATAGATAGGGACAGTCCCAAGCGGAACCGGGCAATTGTTTAATATCTGCCTGCGTATTTGAGCGAGATTGCCGCCCGTGCTTAAATCCATGACTGTATCTGCTTTACACTCTAAAGCAACTTTTAGTTTCTTTATTTCTCCGTTTACGTCTGACTTTTCCGTAGATGTGCCTATGTTCGCGTTAACTTTTACTTTAAACCCCTCGCCTATAGCAGAAGGAATGATGTTACGCCTTGAATTAACCGGTATAACCGCATAACCATTTTTTAATTGCTTTTCAAGAAAGCTTAAACTTACACTTTCATTATGCGCTATTTTTTTCAAAAAACTTTTTTTAAACATTTTTATCCTTCCTTAATGATGTAAATTTTTTTTCAAGCGAATAAACATCATAGCGTATTTTTTTAAGCAGTTTGACCTGGGGCTGCGAAATTATTTTAAAAAACTCTTCTAAAACCCTTACCGACTCTTTGGCTCTTTGCAGATTAGCGTAAATGATATCACTGACTGATTTTCTGTTGAATTCCAAAGCATCTGTCTTTTTTCCCAAATCACATTCTGAATCGCGGGAGAGAATTGCATCTTTGAATATTTTATCAGCGGTTATTTTGTCTAGCGAGTGGCGCAGCCGTCTTGCTTTTTTTCTCAACTCATCGTTTTTCAGGACAAACCGGAAAATATCTTCAATAACCCGTAAAGCTTCCTTTGAACGGTTAAAATTTGCATCTACTACCCGAAGCAAGTTTTTCTTATCCATTTCTGATTTTTTGTATTATGCCGCTAGTAGAATATCCGGGGTAAAATTTTATGCGGAAAATCTTCTTAACAAATTCTCTGCCGATTATTTTATCTGCTTTCCAATCCTCGCCTTTGACAAGATAATCCGGCCTTAGCTCTTTTATGACTTCATAAGGAGTATCTTCATTAAAAATAACGATGAAATTTACCAACTCTATTGCCTCAAGCACTTTGCTTCTTGCTTTCTCATCCATTACCGGCCGCGAGTGGCCCTTTATTCTTTTTATAGATGAATCGGAATTGAGGCCAACAATAAGCACGTCTCCTTTATTTTTTGCATCTCTCAATATTTTTATGTGCCCCGGATGGATAATATCAAAACAGCCGTTCGTAAAAACTACGCGCTTGTTTTTCTTTTTCAAATTGGAAACTATTTTCTTTAATGTAAACAAAGTTTTTATTTTGCTCATAGCTTAATTAAACTGATAGTATGTTTAGATAGCGGATTGCAGGTAGCAGCCGGCAGATTCTTTTTATCTGCCATCTGTTATCTGCCATCTATTATCTGTCACAAGAGCTCTTCTTCAACAATTTCGCAGATTATATGCCCTGCCAGAATGTGCATCTCCTGGATACGCGGGGTATCTTCAGCAGGAATTAACAGGGAAATATCTACAAGGCCTTTTAGTTTTCCGCCTTTCTTGCCTAAGAAACCTACAGTTTTTACGCCAAGCGCTCTGGATTTCTCAACTGCCTTAATTAAATTTTGTGATTCTCCGGAAGTTGAAATTGCAACGACTAAATCGTTCTTGCCGGCAATAGCTTCTATCTGCCGGCTGAATATTTCTTCAAACCCGTAATCATTGCCTATTGCTGTAACTATGCAGATGTTGCTTGAAAGAGAAATTGCGGGATAAGCTTTCCGATTTTTCTTAAAACGCCCGACGAGTTCGGCAGCCAGATGCTCGCTGTCGGCAGCGCTTCCGCCATTACCCATAAAGATAATCTTACCGTTATCCTTTAACGTAGAAATAAACAGGCGGGATATTTCCGTAATGATCGGAAAATTTTCTTTGAGTAAATTAAGCGCGGCAAGATGACTGTCTATAGATTTATTAATAATTTTATCCATTATCCAAAAAATATTTTTGCCATGTCATAAAGCCTTAAATCAAGCGTCTTTAGGGATTTTGTTGCTTCTTCAAGCGGCACATCCACTATTTCATTGCCCTTAAGGCTTACCATTTTGCCGAATTTTTTATTTTTTACGAGTTCGTACGCCTTTACGCCAAACCTTGTTCCAAGCACCCTGTCAAAAGCTGTTGGGGAACCGCCTCTTTGAATGTGGCCTAGAACTGTAACCCGGGTTTCATAGCCTGTTTTTTCTTCTATAAGTTTACCCAGCATTTCTCCTATCCCGCCGAGGCGTACATGGCCGAATTCATCCAGCTTTTGTTCCTGCAAGCTCAAATCCTTATCCTTAAAGGCAGCTCCCTCTGAAACAACTATGATGCTAAAATTTTTTCCTCTTTCGTGGCGTTTTTTTATAGAAGAACAAAGCTCTGCTAAATCAATAGGGATTTCCGGAACTAATATATAGTCGGCGCCTCCGGCGATTCCAGAATAAGCCGCAATCCAGCCAGCATGCCTGCCCATAACTTCAACAACCATTATGCGGTTATGGGATTCAGCGGTTGTGTGCAGCCTGTCAATACACTCCATAACGATATTTATTGCAGTATCAAAACCAAACGTAAAATCTGTGGCATTTAAATCGTTATCAATCGTCTTAGGCACCCCAACTGTTTTTAAGCCATCTTTAAAAAGCTTTGTTGCCACCCCCAGGGTATCTTCTCCGCCTATAGCTATCAACGCATCTAAGCCTAAGGCTTTAAAATTATTTTTTGCAGTTTCAACGCCGTTTTCTTTTTTGTAAGGGTTTGTGCGTGAAGTGCCTAGTATTGTGCCTCCCTTAGGGAGTATCCCGGAAACAGAACGCAAATCAAGCGGTATGAAATCTTTTTCAAGCAAACCTTTCCAGCCGTATTTTATCCCTACGACCTCGCAATTATCATTTATAGCAGCTCTTACTGCTGCTCGTATTACAGGATTTAAACCAGGACAATCTCCGCCTCCGGTAAGGATACCAATTCGCATGTCAACCTCCTATTGTTAGACTAATTAAACTAATTTAATTATGTGCTCGTTTCTAATAATATCTGTACGGCACTTCGGGCTCTTCAGTTTCAATTATTTTTTTGTTACCCTTAAAAATCATCTTTTTTATCTCAATTTTAACTTTTATATCCTTTTCCTCGCCAAAAAGATTCAAAAGTTTTTCTCTTACTTTTTCCTGAACTTCTTTTGTGAAAGTGGGAAAATTTACTTCAGAATTTAAATTTCCTCTTATTACGACATTAACTCCCCTTTTGCCTGAGCAAACCTTTGGTTTTGCGTGAGAAAAACCCTTTTCGGTTTCCAACATATTTCTAAGCATGTCTTCTATGGCAAAAAGAGTTATGCTCACCTTTCCGTAATTAGACTCAGAAACTATGGCGCGCTCTCTGCGGTAAATAGCACTCTGGACATAACGAATACAAAATAGAATAATCAATAATCCGCTGCAACCAAATGCAAAACGTAAAAAAATATTAGAAAGCACTTCCCTTTTAATATAGAATACGACACCAGTAAGTTCAATCAGGTTTAAAGATGAACCTATCAAAACAAAACCTAAAAAGAATGAAATAAAAATATAGACGAGCAACGCAAGGATACCCATTTTTTACCCCCTTTTAATGAGCACGTGATTTTTTCGAGCCTCTGGTGGCGAAGAAAAAATCACAGCGCGAATTAACCCTCATGCCAACTTTTGAAGGAATATTCTAATTTTACAAAAAATATCCTTGTTAAACAATCTATTAAGCCACGTCCAACCATAAATACAAAAGTTGGTGTGGTGGCCGAATTCAGCTACGCAAATTTTCTGCGTGCATACACTTGAAAATTTGCTGCTTCATCCGACCTTTTTGACTTTTATATCAACGCTAAGAGAGTCTATGTTAAGTCCGTTCAGCATTTTAGTGATAACGCTTTTTTGTATCTCGTATGCAACATCAACAATGTTTTCTTCCCAGGAAACTACAATGGGTATAACAATCCTCATTTCGTTTTCAAATATAATTCTTGTGCCTGCCCAGTTGAATAATCTAAGCAGCCATTTGAACCTGTAGCATTCCCAGCCGACTGCCTTTACCCCTTTTATGCTCTTCGCTGCTGCTTCTGCCAGCTGCCTTATTGCTCTTTTGTGTATCTTTATCTGGCCATATTCCGAACTTATATTCCTGTTCACTCTTCCTCCTTGCCTATAAACTTCTGCAAAAACCCGGTATTATATTTGCCCCTTTGAAAATCAGGATCGGTTATCACTTCCTTGCAAAACCCGGTTGTTGTTTTAATCGGCTCAATAAGAAATTCGTCCAAAACCCTTTCCATTTTTTTCAAAGCTTCCTGGCGGTTTTGCCCTTTTGTTATTATTTTTGCAATCAAAGAATCATAATACTGCGGTATTTTGTAACCGCTATATATATGAGTATCAATCCTCACATCTTTTCCTCCCGGGATATAACAAAAATCTATTTTGCCGGGGCAAGGCATAAAACCGTTTGCAGGGTCTTCAGCGTTAACGCGGCATTCAATGGAAGCACCCTTCATGTGTATTTCATCCTGCTTTATGTTAAGCTTTTGCCCGGCTGCAATTGCAATCTGCAGCTTAACAAGGTCTATGCCGGTAACTTCTTCGGTTATCGGATGCTCAACTTGTATCCTTGTATTCATTTCCATAAAATAAAAATGGCCTTTTTCGTCCAAAAGAAATTCTATAGTTCCCACACTTCTATAATTCATTAACTTAATACCTTTTATGCACAACTCGCCCAATTTTTTTCTAAGGCGCTGGTCTACGGCCGGGGACGGCGTTTCTTCTATAATTTTTTGATGCCGGCGCTGGATACTGCAATCTCTTTCTCCAAGATATATAGCGTTACCAAAATTATCAGCTGCAATTTGCACTTCTATGTGACGGGGATTCTCTATAAATTTTTCCATGTATATTTCAGAATCACCGAAAGCAGCTTTTGCCTCTGACTGGGCTGTCAGCAAAGCTCCGACTAGGCGGACGTCGCTATGAGCTACCCGCATGCCTTTTCCTCCGCCGCCGGCTTTTGCTTTAAGAATAATCGGATAGCCCATTTTTTTGGCAAAAGCAAGGGCTTCATCTTTTGTTTTTAGAGCGCCTTTGCTTCCCGGTATAAGCGGAAGGTTTGCCTTGAGCATAGTTTCCTTGGCCTTTACCTTATCGCCCATAAGCCTTATATTTTCGGCAGTAGGACCAATAAATTTTACGCCGCAAGATTCGCATACTTCTGCAAAGTAAGGATTTTCCGCTAAAAAACCATAGCCTGGATGTATGGCGTCACTATCGGTTATTTCTGCTGCGCTGATTATGCTGGAAATATTAAGATAACTTTCCGAGGAAGGTGCTCTACCTATGCAGATTGCCTCGTCGGCAAATTCCAGATGAAGGGAATTTTTATCAGCCTCTGAATAGACCGCAACAGTTTTAATGCCCATCTCGCGGCAGGCACGCATTACTCTTATTGCGATTTCACCCCTATTTGCAATTAAAACTTTGGAAAACATTTAAACCTCTCTGCGCTCGGTTAGTTTACAGACTCTGCTATCTGTCATCTGTTATCTACTATCTGTTATCTGGCTTACACCGCTTCCAACACAAAAAGTGTTTGGCCGAATTCAACCGGCTGGCCGTTTTCAACTAAAACTTCAGTAACTTTTCCGCCTATCTCTGCCTTTATTTCATTCATAAGCTTCATCGCTTCTATAATGCACACAACGTCGCCCGGCTTTATTGTGTCGCCTATTTCTACATATGGCTTTGCCCCGGGAGACGGTGCCCGGTAAAAAGTGCCTACCATCGGGGATTTAATTTCAATTAAGCCTTCTTTCTTGGCAGGTTTTTCTTCTTTGACCGGGTTTGCTACCTGAGAAACAATAACAGGCTGATTCTCTGAAAATTTTTTAAGCCTTATGCGCTTGCCTTCTTCTTCAATCTCAAGTTCACAAAGGCTGTTTTCATTCATGAAATTGATAAATTCTTTTAATTTTTCTAACTCCATAATTCCTCCTTCAATGAGTAGACGATTTACGGCAGCGAAGTGAACGTAAATCGTAGGCGCAAGCCGTCTGCGAATCTCCGCCATCACCTCGGCTTTGGCGGACAAGGAACCCAGCACTTATTTTTGTAACAATATTGTGTTTATATATCGAAAATTTATACCAAAAAAACTCTTTTGAATTTACCTCAAGCATGCTTTCAAAAATAAGTGCTGGTCTAATTCAGCCTAACATTTTTTCTGCGGATTACCTTGGAAAAATGTTGGCTTCATCAGACTCTGCTTAAATATTGCCTGTCTCTGATATCTACCTTAACCGTGTCCCCTTCATTTATAAAAAGAGGCACTTGCAATGTTGCGCCGGTTTCAAGTTTCGCCGGTTTTGTGCCGGCTTTTACGCTATCGCCTTTAAAACCGGGTTCTGTTTTAACGACTTTATATATTACCGTAACAGGCATTTTTAAATTCACAAATTCGTTGTTATGGAAAAGGCCTGTAATTTCCATATTTTCCTTAAGCCACATAGCCTTATCCCCTATCGCTGATTTATCGCAAATAAGCTCTTCGTAGGTTTCTAAATCCATAAAATGATACTTGGTTGAATCGTTGTATTGATATTGTAGTTTTCTTTCTTCAATTTCCGCTTCCATTACGTTATCGGAATCACGTAAAGTACAATCCAGAATCTGTGAAGTTTTTAAATCTTCAAGTTTTACCTTGCAAAAGGCAGGGCCCCTTGCTAGCTTTACGTGGTTGCATTCAAGGACCGTGTAAGGCTTACTATCGTAGATTATAACCATAGATGGACGTATGCTACCTACAGAAATTCCCACTTAAAACTTCCCCCTTATTTTTGCCAACCAGAACCATGTCTTCTATGCGTATGCCGAAGGCGCCCTTTATATATATGGCAGGTTCAATTGTAATTACCATCCCTTCCCTTAAGACTTCCTCGCTCCTTGGGCTAACGAATGGTATTTCATGGACTTCAAGCCCGACGCCATGGCCTAAACCATGGCCGAAAAATTTTCCATAACCTTTTTTCTCTATAAAAGAACGGGCCGCGTTATCTACCTCTTTAACTTTTGCCCCGTCTTTTATTTTTTTTATGCTTAAATCCCGGGCATTGCTGATAATATCGTAAATTTTCTTAAAGAAAGGGGTTATTTTACCCCAGGTAAACACCCTTGTCAAGTCAGCGCAATATTCGCAATACTTTGCACCCAAATCAATTAGGAAAAAATTTTCAGTAAGCATCTTGCCCTCCTGGGGCTCATGATGAGGCATCGCGCTGTTTGCGCCGCTTGCTATAATCGCCGGGAAAGCGACAGTGCCGGAACCGCGAAGACGTAGAAATTTCTCTATTTCAATAGCAAATTGTTTTTCTGTCATCGCCCTGTCGCGCATATCGGCGCTAAATGAAAGAGCGTCTTCGGTTATTTCGGTTGCTTTTTTTATCAAAGCTATTTCCTTCGGTTCTTTGATAACTCTTATTTTTTCAATAAAATCTATTGTTTCGGATAATTCTACCTTAGAAATTGCAAGGTATTGTTTTATTTTGGAATATTCAAGGTATGGAATGTTTTTTGCTTCAAAACCGACGCGGTGCAAATGAAGACTTTTTATAGTATCAGCTAATTCCTTAAAAATATTGCCTCTGGCTATTACGACTTTCCAGACATTAAAGTCTTTGGCTTCATATTCATAAATAAAATTCGTGAAATAGATAAGCTCGCACGCTCTTGTTAGAAGCAAATAACCATCTGCGGCGCGAAAACCTGAAAGATAGCTGACATTAATGGGGTTAGAAAGTAAAATGGCATCCAAGTCCAGGGCTTTTAATTGGGCCGCACATTTTTTAATGCGACTTTTCATATGTTTACTATTTATGCTGCGGAGGTATTTTTAAGAAATTCAACTGCTGCAATAAGCGCAAGGGTGTAGCTGGCAGGGCCAAATCCAGTTATAACGCCAACAGCAATGTCGCTTACGAGGGACTTTTTTCTAAAATCCTCTCTTTTGTAAATATTTGACAGGTGGACTTCTATTACCGGCTTGTTCACTGCAAGCATTGCATCCCTTATGGCAACAGAAGTATGCGTGTAGGCTGCAGGATTTATAATCAACAAATCGTATTTTGAATTAGTTATCTTTTCTACTATGTCTCCTTCTGAATTAGATTGCAGCGTCTCAAGCGAAAGGCTATTCCGCTTTGCTTCTTTTTTTAAATTTTCATTTATATCCTTTAAAGTAAATTTACCGTAAATTTGCGGCTCGCGTTTACCCAAAAGATGCAAATTCGGGCCGTGGATTACGAGTATTTTACTCTTTTTTATCTTTGTCTTCATCGGTCTCAGCCTCCTCTGCCAGCATTATTGGTATGCCGTCTTTTATAGGATATTTACGCAAACACTTTAAGCAGACTATTTTATTATCTTTTAAAGCTACTTCGCTTTTGCATAAAGGACAGGCAAGGATTTTCAAAAGTTCTTCGTTAATCATTTTTTAATTATTTTTTATCCTTTTCCTCAACATACATCATTCGTAGACTAAACAACGCATCATCCAAAAGTTTTTCTTCCTCGGGATTTAAGTTACCTTTGGTTTTTTCCTTAAGCACCCCTATAGTATCAACCAGAAAACGAGCCTGTTCAAGATTTTTTTCGGTTTTTCCAGAAAGGGGATTTTCAAGCCTTCCTAAAGCAATCATCGCCTGCATGCTCAAAGATGACAAAAATAGCCTGAAATTAGGCTCATGGTAGGCTTCGTGTTTCTCATGCGCTTCTTTCTTTTCTTTCTCTGCGTTCGTTTTCCATTCTTCGTCTACCTTTTTTCTTATTTCTTCACTCATTCATCCCCCTTTAGCTGATAACTACTCCTGCATATCCAACCACAGAGCTCGTATCACCAGTTGCTTCTGCGCTTGTTTCATATAAACTGACATTTGCCTTATTCGCGCCAATTTTTTTCATAATCAAAAGAAGTATGGCTACCGGCGCAATACCGCACATAGAAATGTTTTCTTTTTTTACTGTTTTAACCAAACCTTCCGCATCAAGGTTGGTTATGTACTCAAGTGCCATTCTGTCTTTGCGCCGTGCCGCAGCGTCTGGTTCATAATGGGTCATATCGCTTGAAGCAATAAAAATAATTTCTTCCTTGATATTTTTTATTGCTAAAAAAATCTGCTCTGCGACTCTCTCATAAACGTTGAAAGCAGCGGCTCTGCAAACTATCGGCGCAAAACTAAAATCTCCAAAAAAATAATGCAATATGGGAAGCTCCACCTCTATAGAATGTTCAAATCTATGGGCTAATTTGTCAGCTACTATATCTGTACCGCCATCAATTATCGCTTTCCCCAACTCTTTGTCTATTGGTATATCACCAAAAGGTATTTTCCAGCGGCCATCTGGATATAACGCAAAGTCTTCGCCATAACCTGTATGATTCGGCCCCAAAATAACAATACGCTTTTTTGGAAGGACTTTGCTTACTGTTGCAACCGTAACGCGCCCGGAATACACATAACCTGCATGCGGAAGAATTAAACCATAGACTGCGCCTTTCGGAGGAACTTTCGGCTTAAAGGCTTCAATTACCTTTTTTAGCTCAACCGCTTCTTGCGGATAAAATTGTCCACTTACGACCGGCTCTCTAATCATATTAAAAAATATTTACCTTATAAATTAACTTATTTGCTGCTTTAATAGATTAACAATGATGTGCTTATATGTCAATACTTTCAATCCTATTATCGTATATTTACTTATCAGAATAACATTTTTTACTATTGGCGACGAAACTTTCCATAATTCCCCGGGGCTAAATATCCACGGTGCTTCCGGCTGCGTTTTTTGGGAACCTTAATTTAAATATAAAGCGAAATCCCGGCATTGTCGGAAAGCGCCTAATGCATAAACCTAGTTAGCCTTAAAGAGTATTGAAACATCAAATTGGCAGGTTGCCTCCTTAAGCTCCGAAGGAAAAGGAAAAAAAGGTAAGGATTCTTTTACGCTTTTTTTTGCAATTTCAACTAATTCCTGATTGGTTCCGCTCGCTTCAACTTTTTCTAAACTCCCGTCCCGCAAAAGAACAAAACTTACAGATACTTCTCCATGGTCTTTACCTGTATAATTTTTTTGGCAAACTGTTTTTAGTTTCGCGTTGAGCCCATTATAATAACTCATGTAAGAGGGGCTGCTTCGTAATTTTGAATTTTCCAATTTTTCAAAAATAACTATTTTATTGGTATTTTTTTCCAGGATTTGAGCCTTATTTAGAAAAGGCCTCTCTTTATCCTCCCCCATTAATTTACGGATAACATTCTTTATGAAAGGCGGCGGAGGCAATTGTTTTTCTTCGCTGATTTGTGAATTTTGAAGTTTGGTTTTAGGTGTTTCTTTCTTAGGAATTTCTTTAATTGTAATTCTTACTTCTTTTATCTCCTTTTTCTCATTTGAAATAATGCTGTTGTTAAATGCAGGGAATGAACCTGCTGCCAAAAGCAGCGAATGCATGGCGAATGACACCCCGAACGCAGCGTTCCAATAATTTCTCATGTTTTAAATTATAGCATAGTCCGGTAAAAGTGGAATATTTTTTAGGCTCTTACGCAGCGTCACGAAAAAGTGCGGGGATTATTTCAGAAATAGTAGGATGGATAAAGAAGCATTTCTTAAAACTATTAGTGGTTAAATTGTTCTGGATGGCGTAGGAAAAAATATTTATAAGCTCTGCAGCCTGGTTTGAAATTATACTTGCTCCGATTATCTTATCTTCTTCTCCTACAATGACTTGCATAAAACCATCTTGGTCATCATAAACATAAGAAGATGAAAACTTGAGGAAATTTGTTTTTAAAATTTTATATTTCAAGTTTTTATTTTTGGCCTCGGTTTCGCAAATACCAATTCTCGCTATTTGCGGAATAGAAAAAACACAATCGGCGATTGCACGATAATCCAAACCTTCCGTAATACCCATTATATTTTTAACAACAGCCTCTGCTTGCGCTTCGGCCACATAAGCGAGCAGCCTTTTACCGGTAATATCGCCGCAGGCATAAATATTTTTTATATTTGTCTCACATTTTTCATCTGTTTTTATCCATCCGCCTTTTTCAAAAAATAAACCTGTTTTTTCAATGTCCAGGCCGCCTGTATCCGGCTGCCTTCCTACGGCTAAAATAACTTTGTCATAACTGTTTAAATCATAGTTTTTTAAATCTGCGGAGGTTTCTATCTTTATCCCGCGTTTTTCTAAAATAACCCGAAGGCGCCGGGCAATTGCGCTATCAAAAAACGGCAATATCTCTTCCTGTTTCTCAATTAATGTAACGCGTTTTTTAAAATTGTTAAGAAGCGATGAAAATTCAATTCCGATATATCCTGCGCCAATTATAAGAAAATTATCGCCAATAACAGGCTCGGAAAAAAATTCTTCTGCAGAAATACATTTTGGATGGGTTAAAAGAACTTTCGGTTTTGAACCAGTTGCTATAATAATATTTTTAGCTTCAATTTTTTCGTTACCTGCCAAAAGAGTATGTTCGTCAATGAATGAAACACCGGAAAAACATACGGCAATGCCTGCTTTCTCAAGGAAATTAAGCGAGTCTTTCTTTATTTTTCCAATGATATCGTTTTTTTTATTGAAGCTTTCCTGCCAGGCCTTGCCGAGTTTTGAACTATTCAGAAAAAATTTGGTGGGAATGCAGCCGCGGTTTAAACAGGTTCCTCCGAAATTATCCCTGCTTCGGTCAAAAAGTATGGTTTTTAAGCCATGCTTTAAAGCATATCGTGCGCCGGCTAGTCCAGCGGCTCCGGAACCGATTATAGCCAAATCATACATTGCTTATCTCTTTGACTAATTCCAGTGCTTTTTTAAGTTTTTCTTTTTCTTCTTCTTTGAGCTCTATTTCAATTATCCTGTCTATGCCTTTTCTGTTTATCAGGCAGGGCACGCCTACGCATAAATCAGTAAGGCCATACTCTCCTTTTAACATGGTGCAAACAGGTATAATTTCGTTTTTATTTTCGCAAATTGCTTCAATCAGGCGAAAAATTGCAGATGAAGGGGCAAAGCTCGCACTTTTATTTTTCAAAAAGCTTATTATTTCTCCTCCGCGTAACGCAGTTCTATCCTGTACTTTCTTTATAGCTTCCTTATTTAAAAATTTACTTATAGCTTCTCCTCTGGCGCGCATTCTTTCGCCCGAAACTATCATATCATTATTATGCAAACCAAATACAAAAGCTTCAAGCGCGGCAGTAGATATTTTAGTTTTCTGATGAAGGATATTTAATAACCTTGCGCTATCAAGAGACGAACCCATTCCTAATACGCGGTTTCGCTCAAAGCCAGTTTCTTTGGCAAATATATACGTGATAATATCCAGGGGGTTTGTAACAACTATAACAATTGACTGCGGTGCGTGTTTTTTAATCTGCAAAGACACATCTTTGGCAACTTTAGCATTTATTTTTAGTAAATCCTGCCTGCTCATGCCTTCTTTTCTGGTAATTCCGGCAGTTACGACCACAACGTCGCTATTAGCTATAGCGCAAAAATCATCTGTTCCGATTATTTGCGTAGGCGAATTAAAAAATGCGCGCGAATCTTCAATATCTAAACTAACACCTTTGGCCAGGCCTTGCGCTATGTCAACAATAGCAATCTCTTCAAGAGGCATACGGGAAAAGAGATGAAAAGCCAAAGTTGAACCAACTGCGCCTGCGCCGACGATGGATACTTTATTAAACATTTTTAAGCTCTTTTTTAATTTCTTTGACTATTGCTTCAGCCATTTCCTTTGTGCCGACTGCGCCTGGGTCAGTTCTTGTGGGTTTTAAATCGTAAGTTACGTTTTTACCTTTTTTTATAACCGCAGCTACAGCTTTCTCCAGAATATCTGCTTTTCTGTGTTCCCCTATATGTTTAAGCATAAGAGCTGCGGAAAGTATCGTAGCGGTAGGGTTTACTTTATTTTTTCCGGTATATTTGGGCGCTGCTCCGTGAACAGGTTCAAACAATGCGGTTGTATCTCCTATATTTGCCCCTGGCGCAATACCCAAGCCTCCGATAAGCCCTGCGCAAAGGTCAGACATAATGTCTCCGTAAAGATTAGGCAAAACCAGCATGTCAAACTCCTGCGGCCTTAGGACCAGTTGCATGGAAAGATTATCCACGATTACGTCATTTACCTCAATTTGCGGATACTCCCTTGCAATATCCCTAAATATCTGAAGGAAAAGCCCATCTGTGTATTTCATTATATTAGCCTTATGAATACAGCTAAGTTTGCGCCGACCTTCTTTCTTGGCGAGTTCAAATGCAAACCTGATAATTCTCTTTGAAGCAAAAGGCGATATGGGTTTAATTGAAATAGCACTTGGAATTCTTACTTTTTTTTCGCTTATACCATTTATATAATTGATCAAATCGTTTGTTTTTTGATCTTCGTTTTTAAACTCAACGCCAGCATATAAATCTTCGCTATTTTCTCTGACTATTATGATATTGGTCCCCGGGTGTTTGGAATTAGTGCCTTCTATATAACGCGCAGGCCGCACGCAGGCATAAAGGTCAAGTTCCTGCCTGAGGGCCACATTGATTGAACGAAAGCCAGACCCAATTGGCGTAGTAATCGGCCCCTTTAGGGCAACCTTATTTTTTTTTATAGAATTTAGGGTTTCGGCAGGAAGAAGGCTGTTATATTTTTTAAGCGCAGGCTCTCCGGCTAAAACTACATCCCAGCTTACATCTATGCCTAATGCATCAATACAAATACGCGCAGCATCTGTAACTTCTGGGCCGATGCCATCGCCGGGGATAAGGCTTATTTTGTATGACATATTAACCTCGCTTCGCTCAGTAAGTTTACAGACAACAGAAGACAGGGTTCAGTATAATTTTTATCTCTTCTATGCACTCTGTTATCTGTTCTCTATATTTCAGTCTAACTTAAAGTCTTTATGTTTCTGCAAATAATTTATGATACCGCCGCAAACAACCAATTCTTTTCTAAAATTATTCCAGGGAACGAATTTAAGTGTTTCATTGGTAGTTAAATTCTTTGTAACACCTTCATCAACGTTTATATTCAGTGTATGCGCTTCAGAGATAGATGAAGTATCTGTCTCAATTAAGGGCAATCCTATGTTAAAAGCATTCCGGTAGAAAATACGCGCAAAGCTTTTTGCTACAATGCACACTATGCCGGCTTCCTTGATTACCCAGGGTGCTTGTTCGCGGCTTGAACCCATGCCAAAATTTTCTCCGGCTACTATAATAGATTTATTGGGAATTATCTCCTTGTAAAAGTTTGGCCGTATGTCTTCAAAAAGATATTGTGACAGTTTTTTCATATCGGTAATAGAAAATTTATATCTTCCCGATATTATCCAATCGGTATTTATGTTATCACCGAATTTAAAAACTTTTCCTTCAAAGTTCATGTTTATTTATTATAGACGGATATATGCGGATTGTTACGGATTCAAACGGATTGATATCTATCCGCGACATCCGTTTTCATCTGTTTGCATCCGTTTTTTCATAAGCTCTCGAATTCAACAACATTCCTTACTTTAGTAAGCGCTATATCTTTGGTTATTATGCCTTTCTTGTAAAGTTCTTTAAGGTTCTTATCTATCGTATACATGCCGTATTGGCCGCCCATCTGAATCATAGAAGGAATTTGCGCAACTTCCCCTTCTCTAATTAGATTTCTTATTCCGGGAGTAGCGACCAGGACTTCCGTAGCTAAAATTCTTCCTGCGCCGCCTGCGCGCGGAAGAAGCAACTGCGATATTACCCCCTGAAGGCAATCTGCGAGCTGAACTCTTACTTGTTTCTGCTGATGCGGAGGAAATACGTCAATTATTCTCTGAACCGTCTGAGGAGCATCAGGGGTGTGAAGTGTAGCAAATACCAAGTGCCCGGTTTCTGCGGCAGTAAGCGTTGTTGCAATGGTTTCTAAATCGCGCATTTCTCCAACTACTATTACATTGGGGTCCTGGCGAAGAGCGCGGCGTAAAGCTTCCGGAAATGAATGTGTATCAGCATAAACTTCTCTTTGCTTCACAATACTTTTTTTATTTGTGTGGACAAATTCAATCGGGTCTTCAATGCAAATAATCATTTCCTGACGTTCGCTGTTTATTACATCAAGCATCGCAGCAAGGGTCGTGCTTTTTCCTGTTCCGGTTGGACCCGTCAAAAGAACTAAACCATTTGGTTTTTTTAAAAGATCATGCACTACGCTTGGAAGGCCAAGCTCTTCTATTTTAGGTATCTCTTTAGGGATACGCCTGAAAGCGCCTTCAACATTTCCTTTCTGATAATGAATATTCACCCTGAATCTGTCCATATTAGGAAGCGAAAATGAGAAATCAAGTTCTTTGTCTTTCTCAAAAATAGCCTTCTGGTCATCATTCAATATGCTGTACACAAGCGCTTTTGTATCGTCTGCAGCCAAAACAGGCATATCGTTTAAAATATACAGCTTTCCGTCAATTCTTATTATGGGTGAGCTATTTACGGTAATATGGAGGTCGCTGGCAAGCCTCTCCATTGTCAGCTTAAGAAGACTGTTTATATTTATCATATCGCCTCCTTCTTTTTAATAATTTAAAATACAAGATACACGCGCGAAAAGAAAATATCTATTTTTAAAAATTAAAACTGCCGGTTACACAATCTAGTTTTTAATATACTTGCGCGGATCAGTAATTTTACCGGAAATTGCGCTTGCTGCAACTGTTGCAGGAGAAGCAAGATAAATAAAACTATTGGGATTGCCCATTCTTCCCTTAAAATTTCTATTTGCAGTAGAAAGCACAACTTCTCCATCAGCAGGCACCCCCTGATGCGTTCCAACGCAAGGGCCGCAGCCTGCCGGAAGCACAATTGCTCCAGCTTCAAGGAATGTCTTAATGTAACCTTTGTGCAAAGCCTCAAGAAATATTCTTGAAGAAGCAGGAGCAACCAAAAATTTTATTTCCTTGCTGACTTTTCTTCCTTTTACTATTTTAGCTGCAATTTCCAAATCCTCAAGCCTGCCATTAGTGCATGTTCCAAGATAAGCTTGGTTAATTTTAATCCCCTCCACTTCCTCAATAGTTGCGCCATTATCAACGGTATGCGGCTTAGCTACATAAGGAGAAAATTTTGCTACGTCAAATTCCAAGACTTTTTCATATTTGCAGTCACAATCGGAATAAATCGGTTTATGTTTTTTAACACCTAACGAAGAAAGATAGTCGGCAACTTTTTTATCAGCGACCAAAAGCCCGCATTTCGCGCCAAATTCTATTGTCATATTAGTTATGGTAAAACGCCCGTCCAGAGAAAGCTTGTCAATTGCCTCGCCGGAAAACTCAACCGACTTATACGTTGCGCCGTTTGCGGTCAGTTTATGAATTATATGAAGAATTATATCTTTGCTAAATACGCCTTTAGGAATTTTGCCTTTTACAATAATTTTATAAGTCGCAGGGACTTTAAACCAGTTTTTGCCTGTAGCTAAGGTAACAGCCAAATCGGTTGAACCAACGCCAAAAGCTGCAGCGCTAAGCGTGCCAGCTGTTGAAGTATGCGAATCAGCGCCTAATATAAGCGCGCCAGGATAAGCAAAACCTTCTTCAATTACCAATTGATGCGATATTCCGCAGCCTACATCAAAAAAGAGATTTTTATTTAGCTTTGAAAACTCACGCATTCTGCTATGGACTCTTGAAACGCCCATACTTGGGGAAGGGGCGGAATGGTCAATAAACATTGCATATTTTTTTGGCGATTTTACGTTTTTAAACTGGTTTAAGCCGTCAAGAACAAGCGCTGTTGTCCCGTCCTGGGAAAAACAAAAATCAACAGAACATATGCCAACCTCGCCCGCGCAAAGCTTATGCGTTGAATGCGCCGACAGTATTTTTTCTATAATAGTTTGCCCCATGTTATAAGCCTAAAGTAAATGTTTTTATTCTCTCAATACCTTTTTCTATATCCTGGGTTGAAGTTGCAAAACTTAAACGAATAAAACCTTCCGCGCCGAATGAGTCGGCTGGTATTGTTGAAACAAGGTGCTTATCTAAAAGATTTGAAGAAAAATCAACGCTGCTTAAGCCGCTCTTTTTAATATCGCAAAACATGTAAAATGTGCCGCTTGGTTTAAATGGTTTAATTTTTTTTAAGGCAGATAATCCGTTAAAAAGCAGGTTGCGCCGGCTTTCAAATTCTCCACGCATCGTTTGCGGCCATTTTTTATCTTCAATTGCCGCAAGCCCTGCAGCCTGCGACACAGAAGATGCACAGCTTGTTGTGTGGTCTATTACCTTAGAAATCGCTTCTATAAAGTTTGAAGCAGCCTCAAGATAGCCCAAGCGCCATCCGGTCATTGAAAAACTCTTTGAGAATCCATTTATTGTAACCGTAAATTTATGGGCATCACCGATTGAGGCAAAACTTATGTGTTTTGCTCCATCATACGTAAGTATCTCATATATCTCGTCGCTCAAAACTATTATATTCTTATCCTTTACCACCTCGTAAATTGCCTTTAATTCGCTTTCCGCGTAAGTAACGCCTGTAGGGTTACATGGATAATTTAATATAAGCAGTTTGGTTTTTTTAGATATAGCGCGGCTTAACGCATCGGCGGTTAATTTAAAGTTATCTTTCGCTTTGGTTTTTATAATTTTTGCTTTTGCGCCGCAAAGTTTTATCATTTCCGGATAGCTTACCCAAAAAGGCGAAGGCACTAAAGCCTCTTCGCCTTTATCAAGAAGGGTAACCATTGATGCAAAAATCGCATATTTAGCTCCGGAAGTAACTATGATATTAGAACTTTCGCAGGGAATTTTGTTTTCTTCTTTTAGTTTACGGCAAATTGCTTCGCGCAATTCGTTAGTGCCTGCGGAGGGAGTGTATTTTGTAGAACCCTGGTCTATGGCTAGTTTTGCTTTTTCTTTGATAAATGAAGAAGTGTCAAAGTCAGGTTCGCCCGCTGCAAAATTAACAACGTCTTTACCTTCTTTTTTAAGTTTCTTGGTTAATGCGGTTATCTTTAAGGTAGACGATGAGCTCAAAAGAGCAACTCGCGAGCTAATCATTTTTTTTATTTTTTATACACGAATTACCACGAATTAGGAAATGAATTGCCACGAATAAATCATTCTTCTATTCGTGGATATTCGTTTTGCCATTCGTGGTCATTTGTGTTTTTAAAGAGAGTCTCTCTCTTTTTTAAAAATCCCCTTAACTCCGTCAATTATGGTTTTTTTGGGCTTCTCTTTGAGAGGTGCGTGTTTTTCTTCTTTTCTTTCTGCTCTTTCTGCTTCTACGGGTTTTTCTTCTTTTTCTTTCTTGTGTATTACTTTTTTTTCTTTCTTTTCAATCCTGGTTAGCTCTATAAGAGAAATCTTACAGGCATCTCCCTTACGGTATCCAAGGTCAACAACCCTGCTGTATCCGCCTTTTATTTCTTTAAAACGCGGAGCGATATTGTCAAACAATTTCTTGACCAGCAAATGATCGCAAAGCATCTTAAAAGCCAACCGCTTATTAGCGAGAGTTGGCTCCTTTGCCAAAGATATAAGCCTGTCTATCCAGCTGCTTAATTCTTTAGCTTTTGCTTCGCTTGTTTTAATGCGCTCGTAAATTATCAGCGAACGCAGCAAAGATTTCTTCAATGCTTTTCTCTGCGCACGTGAGCGTGAAAATTTATGGCTTTTTTTTCTGTGTCTCATACTAGTTCCAATTTCTTTCTGTCTATTTTAACGCCCAGATTAAGCCCCATGGTTTTAAGCAGGTTAACTACTTCCGTAAGGGACTTTTTACCAAAGTTTCTGTAAGATAATATTTCTGTTTCGGTTTTTTCTACCAAGTCAGCTAAACTTTTGATATTTGCCTCACGAAGACAATTTGCACTACGCACTGAAAGTTCCAGTTCCGTTATGGGAATTTTTAGTTTCTCATATAGCGAAACTTCTTCTGGCGTAAGCTCCTCGGTCTCTTCTTCCGGAATTTCTCCGAGGGTAAAGAAAAGCTCCAAGTGCTTGCTTAAAACTTTTGCAGCATAGATTAAGGCTTCCTTTGGCTCTATGCTTGCGTTTGTAAAAATTTCCAGGATAAGCTTATCGTAATCTGTTCTTTTTCCGACTCTTGTATTTTCAACCTTAAAAGTAACTCTTTTAACCGGGGTAAAAATAGAATCTATCGGAATAACCGCTATTGGCATATCTTCTCTTTTATTGTTTTCCGCAAGGACAAATCCTCTGCCGCGGCCCACTTCCATCTCTATCGTAAGCTTTGCTTTCTTTGATGTAAGCGTTGCAATGTGTAAATCAGGGTTTATAACTTCAATGGTTTCATCGGTTGTAATATCAGAAGCTTTTACTTCTTTTTCACCTTCCACTTTCAATGTTATTGTCTTGGGAGATTTGGAGTAAGACCTAAGGACAACGTTCTTAATATTTAGAATTATTTCCGGAACGTCTTCCATAACTCCCTCAATTGTAGAGAATTCATGGGAAACTCCTTCTATCTTAACGGAAGTTATGGCTGCCCCTTCAATAGAAGAAATAAGCACACGCCTTAAAGCGTTGCCTAAAGTAACCCCGTAACCTCTTTCAAGAGGGTCGGCGACGAATTTGCCGTAATTAGGGCTATAGGTTTCTTGTTCAACTGTTATTCTTTTGGGAAATTGGAAATCTCGCCAGGTTATTCCCATTGTTTTACCTCCTCATTATACGTTAGGCTCTAGAATATTTTTGTTTGATTCGTTATATTTACTATTTAGAGTAAAGTTCAACTATCAACTGTTCATTAATTGGTAAAGTAATATCTTCTTTTTCAGGAAGACGGGTAACTTTTGCGCTAAGCGAATCTTTATCTACCTCAAGCCATCCGGCTATACTGCGGTCTTTTGCATTTGCATCATATGTTTCTTTCAATGTCTTTTTAAGATTATCATTTGCTTTTATTTCTATGGATTCTCCGGCGTTTATAAGGTAAGAAGGAACATTTACCCTTTTACCGTTGACGAAAATAAACCCGTGCAAAACTGCCTGTCTTGCCTGTTCCCGCGATGTAGTAAAAAGCGCCCTAAAGACAACGTTATCAAGCCTTCGCTCAAGAAGCTGAAGCAATGCCCTTCCTGTTGCTCCTTTTGTTTTTGTAGCCACTCTGAAAAATCTCCTAAATTGCCTTTCCAACATTCCATACATCCACTTTGCCCGCTGTTTTTCTCTCAACTGCAATGCGTAATAGGAAGGTTTGGAAGACACTCTTGTATGCATACCCGGGGGTGTCGGCCTTTTTGAAAAAGCACATTTCTCCATTGAACAGCGTGTGCCCTTTAAGAAAAGTTTCATTCCTTCCCGTCTGCACAATTTACATTTTGACCCTAAATTTCTTCCCATATCAACCTCACTTCGTTCGGTTAGTTTTACAGTTTACGGTCTACAGTGGAAGTTTTATTCCTCCTACTGTAAGCTGTGAACTTTCATTAAACTCTTCTCTTCTTCCTTGGCCTACAGCCGTTATGCGGAGAAGGAGTTACATCTTTTACTTTTTTTACATTAAGGCCTGCTGCCTGTATAGAACGTATTGCCGCCTCTCTTCCGGGGCCGGGGCCTTTAACCAGAACTTCAACGTCAGTTAAACCAAAATCCTTTGCTTTTTTTGCTGCGTCAAAGGAAGCTATTTGGGCGGCATATGGGGTTGATTTTTTTGTTCCCTTAAAACCAACTGTCCCGGCAGAAGCCCAGGCTAAAGTATTGCCTGAAAAATCTGTAATTGTTACTATAGTATTATTGAATGTTGACTTCACGTGGACAATACCCAGAGTTGAAGTCAAATGAATTTTTTTTCTCTTTTCTCTTTTTTGTTTCGCCATTTACACTCCTTAATGAGCACATCATTTTTTCAAGCCGCAAGCGGCGCAGGAAAAATGATAGTGCGAATTAACCCCGCACCTTTATCTTATTCTTTCAGAATATATTTAAAGGTGCGGGGTAAGTTCAGCCACGCCTTTGACAATATATTGTCAAAGGCTGCTTCACTTATTCCCCTTTCTTCTTAACTCCACCGACTCTAGGCCTTGGCCCCTTACGGGTGCGCGCATTACACTTTGTACGCTGGCCTCTTACTGGAAGGCCTTTTTTGTGGCGCGAACCGCGATAACAGCCGATATCTACCAATCTTCGTATATTTTGCGTTATCTCTCTTCGCAGTTCACCTTCTATTTTATAATTACTTTGTATGAAGGAAACTATTTTTGACATTTCCTCATCAGTCAAAGTTCCGGCCTTTTTTTCGGGATCTATGCCTGTCGCAGAAAGGATACGAAAACAATTAGTAGGCCCGACGCCGTTAAGATATTGAAGAGCAATTTTTATTTTCTTTTCCTTTGGAATATCAACACCGAGAATTCTTGGCATATTTACCTCACTTCGTTCGGTAGTTTACAGTTTACTGTTTTTCCGCTGTAAACTGTACACTGTACACTTTTTTTACCCTTGCCTCTGCTTATGCTTCTGATTTTTACAAATAACACGCACAACGCCTTTTCTTCTTACGATCTTACACCTTTCGCAAATTCTTTTTACTGAACTTCTTACTTTCATTTTTATCCTTGTTTTACACAGATTAGCACAGATTTGCCCGCCACCTAATTTCTTTATAGGCTTGTCAGCCTCTGGCTGACAAGCGGATGATCACAGATGATTTTATCTGCGATCATCTGTGATTTTCTATCTGTGGTCATCTGTGCTTATCATTTATACCTGTAAGTTATCCTTCCTCTTGTCAAATCGTAAGGAGAAAGTTCAATTTTTACTTTATCTCCTGGAAGAATCCTTATAAAATGCATGCGCATTTTTCCCGAAACATGAGTAAGAACAATGTGGCCATTATCAAGTTTTACACGAAACATAGCGTTAGGAAGCGCTTCTACAATTTCTCCTTCAACTTCTATCAATTCCTCTTTCATATTTTAGTTAAAATCAAAGGGCCTTTCTTAGTTATGGCTACTGTGTGTTCAAAGTGAGCAGAAAGGCTTCCGTCTTTTGTTTTCGCAGTCCAGCCGTCGCCTGCCACTCCAACTTCGTAATTTCCAGCCGCAACCATAGGTTCGATTGCGATAGCCATACCCTCGCGAAGCCTGTCCCCTTTCCCGGGCATACCGAAATTAGGCACTTCCGGATATAAATGCAAGGACTTTCCTATACCGTGGCCCACAAACTGCTTCACAACCGCAAAGCCCTGGTTTTCAACAAACTTTTGCACGGCAAACCCAATATCACCTGTGGTAGCCTGCGGCTTTACCTTTTTTATACCTTCGTAAAGCGACTTTAAAGATGCCTTTACAAGTTTTCTGGCAATCTTATTACCACGGCCTGCGATATAAGTGTATGCTGTATCTACAAAGAGCCCTTTATATTTAATCCCTAAGTCTATACTGACCAGGTCTCCTTCTCTAATTTCCCGTTTATCAGAAGGAATACCGTGTATAACCTCATCATTTATAGACACACACAAAGATGCGGGATAATCCATATACCCCTTGAATGCTGATTCCATTCCAGGATATTCTTTAAGGTAATTGTCAAAACTTTCTTCAATGTATTTTGTCGTCGCGCCAGCTACTACGCACTTTCCAAGCTTTTTTAAGATAAGAGCCGCTACGCTTCCCGCCTGCCGCATGCAAGCGATGTCTTCGCTGGAAAGCAAATCCGTCATGGCAACTTTTCTTTTATACGCGCCAAAACCACGTCTTTGTCGCCGCGCGCATCTATAGCGATAAGTTTTTTCTTTTTATTGTAATAATCAAGTAAACTTTTATTTTCCTTAAGAAAAACTTCCCACCGTTTTTTAATAACTTCCGGCGTGTCGTCTTTTCTTTGAATCAATTCAGAGCTGCATTTATCACATGCGCCAGCTTTCCTCGGAGGCATATTTATCAAATGATAGTTTGCTCCGCATTTTTTGCACACGAGTCTTTTTGTAAGACGCTCCAAAATCGTCGGCTCATCGACTTCAAGATAAATAAAAGCGTCAACGTTTGCGCCTTTTTTTTCTAAGATCGCATCCAGGGTTTTTGCCTGGTTCAAATTCCGCGGGTAACCGTCCAGTATAAAATTTTCCTCGTTGAGATTTTCTTCTACTACTTTTGAAACCAGGGTATCCGGAACTAGCAGCCCTTTTTCCATGTAATTTTTCACTTCTTTCCCGAGGCTGCTGTCTTTCTTTACTTCTTCCCTGAAAATATCGCCTAAGGATATCCGTTTTAATTTATAATAATCGCTAAGAACTATTGCCTGAGTGCCTTTACCCGAACCTGGTGCTCCAAAAAGAATTATTTTCATTGTTAAAAAATTTCTACGAATTTGGAACGAATTTACACGAATAATTCGTGGCAACTCGTTTTTAATTCGTAGCCATTCGTGTTTATCGCCTTGCTTTTAAAGAACCGCCCTTAATAAAGCCTTCATAATGGCGAACCATTAACTGGCCTTCTATCTGCTTCATCGTATCAAGAACAACGCCAATCATAATAAGCAGCGTTGTGCCGCCGAAAAATGACGCAAGCGCGTAGCTTGGCACATTGAATATGTGCATAATAAAATTAGGAAAAACTGCAACGAGGGATACATATAAGGCGCCGACAAAAACAATTCTTGTTGCTACAAAATCAAGATACTCTCCGGTTGTTCTGCCCGGCCTTATTCCAGGGATAAAACCGCCGTATTTTTTAAGATTATTTGATATTTCCTGGGGATTAAAAACTATGGCTGTGTAAAAGTACATAAAGAAAAATATCAACAGAACGTAAATTAAATTATACCACAAGCCTCTTTCCTGAAGAAGCATTTGCAAAAAACTTACGATTTTAAATTTTTTCGGTAAAAAAGTTGCAAGTGTCGCAGGAAAAAGTATAACACTTTGTGCAAAAATTATCGCAATAACTCCTGACATATCTACTCTTATAGGCAAATACGTGCTTTGGCCGCCGTAGACACGCCTTCCAACCACACGCTTACCGTACTGAACAGGAATTCTTCTTTGAGCTTGGGTGAAAAGTATAACTGCCATAACTATCAAAACCCACAAAACAAGCAAAGCAATAAGGGTAGTTAAAGGTATCTGCCTTTTTGAAGCATCAAAAGGCGAATACAAAAGATACAACTGGTAAAGAGAAGAAGGTATTCTTGAAATAATACTTGTCATAATGATAAGAGATATGCCGTTACCTATGCCTCTTTCCTGGATTTGTTCTCCAAGCCACATAATAAAAACAGTTCCGCAGGTAAGCGTCAGTACTGTGACAAATTTAAAAACAATTCCCGGGTCGTGCACCATGCTGATGCCCTGGAAATTATTAGGGTTTTCAAGCCACATTGCCAAAAACAAACCCTGGATTACACAAAGAAAGAAAGTCAAATACCTTGTGTATTGGTTTATTTTTTCATAACCGGCCTTACCCTCTTTTGCAAGCCTCTCAAGCGCCGGAATTACTGCAGTTAAGAGCTGCATGATAATTGAACTTGAGATATACGGCATAACGCCTAAAGCAAATATGCTTAAACGATCCAAGGCGCCGCCTGTAAAAATGCCAAGTATACCAAGAAGAGTTTGCCCCTGGGTCTTGGCAAGATTTTCAAAAAATTTATTAAGAGCAAAAGTATCTATGCCGGGAGTCGGAATATAGCAGCCAACTCTATATACTATAAGAAGAGCAAGAGTTATAAGAACTTTTTTCTTCAACTCCTCTATCTTAAATATATTTTTTACCGCTTCAAACATTGAGCTTCTCCTCCGGCTTCTTCAATAATTTTTTTGGCCTTACCGGAAAATTTATCAGCTTTAAAAACAGCTTTAATGGCTAATTTTTCTTTAATATCGGCGAGTATCTTTACCGGGGCGTCAGCATCCTTTATAAGTTTTGCCGACTTTAAAGCCTGCGGGTCTATTTCTTTGGCATTTTTTATCTTTTCCTGTATGTCACGCAGATTTACTACCTGGAAAAGTTCTTTTGCATAAATATTAAATCCTCTTTTAGGCATTTTACGTGCATAGGGAATGTTGCCTCCGTTAAAGCCTACGTACGGCCAAACAGAGCCGCTTCTTGAACCTGCGCCTTTGTTACCGCGGGAGGCAGTCTTTCCCCATCCGCTGCCTGTTCCTCTGCCCAGACGCTTCCCCACTTTTTTCTTTGTTTTTACATTTATTTTGGATAAATCCATAGCTACGCCTTCTTTAATTGTTTTAACGCCATAAATGTTGCCTTAACCACGTTTATCGGATTAGTGGATTTTTTTAGCACCTTGGTCAATATATCCTTAATGCCTGCACATTCACATATAGCGCGTATTGCCGAAGAGGCTATAACTCCTGTCCCTTTAGAAGCGGGCTTAAGAAGTATTTCAACTGCTCCAAAATCTCCATAAACCTCATGCGGTATTGTTGTATCCTTTTTATTTATAACTACCAAGCTTTTTTTCGCTTTCTTGATTCCTTTCTTTATAGCTTCTGCTACTTCGTTTGCCTTGCCTAGCGCGAAACCTGCGGAAGTTTCTGTGTCGCCGACGACAACCAGCGCTGAAAAGCCTAAGTTTTTCCCGCCTTTTGTTACTTTAGTTACTCTATTTATAAAAATGACTCTCTCAACAAAAACTTTTTCCCTGGATCCAGCCTGGGCTTCTGTTTGTTTTACAAAATTTGTACCGCTCAAAATTTCAACCCTCCTTCCCTTGCTCCTTCAGATAGGGCCTGTACTCTACCATGATATTTATATCCTGCCCTATCAAAGCATGCCTCTTTTATGCCGAGAGCTATAGCTTTGGCAGCTATAAGCTTACCTACTTCTTTGGCAGCCTCTTTATTGCCGGTTTTTATGTTCTTGCTTTTAAATTCTTTGCTTAATGTAGAACAACCGGTAATTACTGCACCGGCGTCATCTTTTATAAGCTGCGCGTAAATATGTTTCTTGCTGCGAAAAACAACCAATCTCGGCTTAACTGCGGTGCCTTGCACTTTTCTGGTTACTCTCTCATGCCTTCTTTCTCTTTGCGGTAACTTCACTTTAATCTCCTTGTAAGCGCTGACTAAACACAACACCGTTAATCAGCGCTTTAAAATTACTTAGCTAAAGCTTTTCCTAATTTTTTCTTTACTTCTTCGCCTACGTATCGGACACCTTTGCCTTTGTAGGGTTCAGGCGGATAAATCTTACGCAGTCCCGACGCGAATTGGCCGACCCTTTGCCTGTCTGCGCCTTCAATTATAACGCGGTTTGGGTTTGGAACGGTTACTTTCAAATCTTTGGAAACCGGTATTTCTACGGGATGAGAAAATCCCATGTTTAATATCAAATTCGTTCCTTTCATTATTGCCTTATAACCTGTGCCGACTATATCAAGTTCTTTTTTATAGCCCTCAACTACGCCCTTTACCATGTTTTTGATTATGGCTCTGATTGTCCCGTGCAGGCTTCGTATCTGTTTTTCTTCGCTCTGCCGTTTGACTATAACTTTATCGTTTGAAATTTCTAAAGTAATCCCTTTAGGAATGTTTAAATTAAGTTTTCCCTTTACCCCTTCTACCGTTAAGGTATTGTTGGCAAAGTTCATCTTGGCACCCTTGAGCACTTCAACTGGCTGTTTTCCTATCCGTGACATATTATTACCACACCTTACCTATATATTCTCCGCCTATGCCTTTTTCCCTGGCTTCCTTGCCCGTAAGTATATTTGACGAAGTAGAAATTAAAGAGATACCATAACCGCGTAAAACCAAAGGAATTTTTTCCTTTTTGACGTAAATCCTTCTCCCCGGCTTTGATACCTTTTTAATTTCGCTAAGCACGCTTTTTTTGCCGTCATATTTTAAGTATACTTTTATATTCTTGAAACTTTCCAAATCCACTTCTTTGAAATTTTCAAGATAACCTTCTCTTTTAAGAATTTCGCAAATTCTTAAAAGTACTTTGGAGTAAGGTATTAAAGCATCTTCTTTTTTTACTCTTGCAGCATTCCTGATTATCGTAAATGCATCCGCTATCAAATCTGTTCTGCTCATTAGCTCTCCTTAACTTTATTTCACGTAATTACCAGCTAGCTTTCTTTAAACCCGGGATAACTCCCTGCCAGGCAAGCTGCCTGAAACAAATACGGCAAAGTTCAAAATCTCTCATATAACCGCGCGGACGGCCGCATAACCTGCAACGGTTTCTGTAACGGGTTGAAAACTTTGGTTTAATTTTTTCTTTTTTCCATTTCTCAATTTTTGCGGTAGTTGCCATTATATTCTCCTTTTTATAGAAGCTGATTACCGCGGATATTTACGCGGATTTACGCACGGTAATTTGGGTTGCGTTTATCCGCTTCTATTCTCCTAACGCCTGAAAGGAAAACCTAGCAAATCAAGCAATTCTTTTGCTTCTTTGTCTGTTTTTGCGTTTGTATTAATTGTTATATTCATACCCTGGGCACGTGTTATTTTGTCAGCTTCAAGTTCAGCAAACACGTTTTGCTCTGTCAACCCAAAAGTATAGCTGCCACTGCCGTCAAATGAATTTGCGGGAAGCCCTCTAAAATCGCGTATTCGCGGGGATGCGACAGTTATAAACCTATCCAGGAATTCATACATACGATAACGGCGCAAAGTAACGCAACAGCCGACCGGCACACCCTTTTTTAATTTAAAATTAGATATGGGTTTGCGCGAACGGCATATTTTTGCTTTTTGCCCGCCGATTATGGCAAGTTCTTCTGCAGCTTTCTCTGTAAGTTTCGGGTCGGTGATAGCTGCGCCAACACCCATGTTAATTACAATCTTACACAGCCTGGGCACTGCCATATTATTTTTATAGCCAAACTTATCCCGCATCTTGGCAATAATTTCTTCGCGGTATTGCTTAAGCAAGCGTGGAATATATTTTTCCTTTAAATCTCCTGTTGACATTTTTTGCATATCCTTATTTTGTTTTTATCCTTTAATGTTTTAATGCCAAATCTTACCGGCCTTGAACAGCTTGAGCAAAATAACGCAACCTTAGAAACATGAAACGGCATAGGCAATTCCTTTATTCCTCCTACGTCCGCCTCGGAGCGTTTTTTCATGTGTTTTTTTGAAAGATTTAAACCCTCAACTATCACCCGTGATTTATCTTTAAAAATTTCAAGAATCTTGCCGCTCTTTCCTTTGTCTTTTCCTGAAATTACAAATACCTTATCGCCTTTTTTTATACCTAAACTCATTTAAACCTCACTTCGCTCGGTTAGATTACAGTTTACTGTTTACTGTGTATAGTTTTCGATTGAAACTGTACGCTGTTTGCTGTAAACTTTTTCAAACTACCTCGGGTGCTAAAGATAAAATCTTACTGAAACTATCTCTAAGTTCTCTCGCTACCGGACCGAATACTCTTGTTGAACGGGGATTACCTTGTTTATCTATTACAACGCACGCATTATTATCAAATTTAAGAGTCAACCCGTCCTGGCGCCTTATGGGAAGATGCGTTCTCACGACTACAGCACGCACAACTTCGCCCTTTTTTATAGCAGCATTAGGAAGCGCTTCTTTAACGCTTGCCGTAATAACATCGCCGATGAGCGCAAAGGGGCGATTTTTTTTGCCAATTACCCCTATAAAAGAAACTTTACGCGCACCGCTGTTATCAGCCACATCCAGTTTTGTTTTTATGTAAATCATTTTAAAACCTCAAGAAGCTTAAAACGTTTTTCTTTAGATAAAGGCTTTGACTCAATAATCCTTACCCTGTCGCCTATTTTTGCTTTTTTCTCTTCATCGTGCACTTTATATTTTTTTCTCTTTATCGTAAGCCTGTTATATACCGGATGGGATACTTTTGTAATTACCGTAACTATAATAGTTTTACTCATTTTGTCCGAAAAGACCACGCCTTCCAGGATTTTTTTACCTTTTATTGGTTTCATTTTCTTTCTCCTTGAGCACCGTAAGAATTCTGGCTATGGTTTTACGCGCGCTTCTAAAAACATGCGGTTTTTCCAGGTTGCCGCTACGCTTAAACTCAAAGTCCATAATTTCTTTCTTAAGGCCGGAAATTTTTTCTTTTAATTCTTCCTTTGATAATGTTCTTATGTCGTTTATTTTCATTTTCGCCTCGTAACAAACATTGTCCTGCACGGCAATTTATAAGCAACCAACCTAAAAGATGCGCGTGCGTAATCTTCAGGAACGCCTCCCATTTCAAAAAGGATCATCCCTCTTTTTATAACTGCAACCCAAGTATCAACTTCGCCTTTGCCTTTTCCCATTCTTGCTTCGGCAGGGTGTTTTGTTATAGACTTATCAGGGAAAACTCTTATCCACATTTTTCCTCCGCGGTTGAGAGCTCTGCTTAAAATAATTCTGGCGCTCTCAAGCTGGCTGCTTTTAAGCCACGCGCATTCAACCGCTTTTATTGCGTACTCTCCGAAGGAAACCGTTGAACCCCTGACGGCAAGACCCCTGCGTTTACCTCTCTGGGACTTTCTGTATTTTACTCGTGCTGGAAATAACATATGTTTTTTTTATTCGTTAAAATTCGTTTTAAATCAGTGGCAATTCGTGCCCAATTAAGACCTAGCCTCTTCTATTTCCTGCTTTATCATATAACTACCTAAAGGTTTTTCTCCTTTATATATCCAGACTTTGACGCCGTTTGTGCCGTAAGTTGTCCTTGCCACGCCAAAACCATAGTCTATATCCGCTCGGAAAGTTTGAAGCGGAACTTTACCGTATTTATAAATTTCATTTCTTGCGATTTCAGCACCCTCAAGCCTGCCTGAACACTTTATCTTTATCCCTTCACAGCCCAAGCCAAGCGCCTGGCTAATAGCTTTTTTCATCGCGCGCCTGTAATTTACTCTTTTTGTCATCTGAAACGCAATAAGCTCGGCAACCAGCTGCGCTTCAAGGGCCGGCTCGGTTACTTCTTCAACGTCTATTATTACTTCTTTTTTAGCAAGCTTGCCGATTTCCGCTTTAACTCTTTCTATGTCCTGACCGCGCCTTCCTATGATTACGCCGGGCCGGGACGTACGCACTCTAAGGCGTATTAAAGTAGGGGAAACGCGTTCAATAGCTATAGCTGCAATTGAACCCATGGGATAACTCTTTTTTACCAGTTCACGTATGCGTATATCTTCTTCCAGAAACTGGGCATATTCAGTTTTTTTTAGCGAAATCCAACGGCCAAGCCAATCTTTTCCAAAACCTATTCTCAAAATATACGGATGAACTTTTTGACCCATAATCTCCTTTTAATTATTTTATCTTTGCTTTCTCAATTATTTTTTCCGGTGTATCAAGCTCAATCAATATATGCGAAGTTCTTTTGATAATCGCTCCCGCCCTTCCAAAAGTAGCGGCACGAAAACGTTTTAAGGTCGGCCCGGGATTAGCAACAACTTTTGAAATAAAAAGTTTGTCTTCCTCATAACCTTTATTCTTTGCATTGGCGATAGCTGACTTTAATACCTTCTTTAAAAGATAGGCGCTTTTTTGGGTCATAAGCTCAAGCGTGCCCAGGGCTTTCTTAGCATTCAAGCCCTTAACCAGCCGTATGGCCATTCGCGCCTTAAAAGGAGAAATCCTTACATATTTTGCTTCTGCTTTGCTGACCATTTTATTTTCTTATTTTGTTTTACGCTATGCGCTTAGCACTATGCGCCATGCGTTTTAAGTTTTCTCTACTGCTTTCTTTGCTTTTATGCCACCATGCTGGCGGAAAATTCTGGTAAGTGCAAATTCTCCAAGCCTGTGGCCTACCATAGATTCTGTTATAAAAACAGGGACGTGTTTTTTGCCGTCATGGACTGCAAATGTAAGGCCTACAAATTCAGGCGTAATCATAGAAGCTCTTGACCAAGTTTTTATAGGCTTTCTTTCTCCGCTTTCTCTTGCCTTCTGCACTTTCCTGAGTAACTTTTCCTGTATAAATGGTCCTTTAGTTAAACTGCGAGCCATTTTTTACTTTCTCCTTTTAATAATAAACTTATTGCTCATTTTTTTGGGCTGTCTGGTTTTTCCGCCCTTTGTCGGCTTACCCCATGGGGTTACGGGATGAGGATTGCCCTGCCCTGCTTTTCCTTCGCCGCCGCCATGCGGGTGATCTATCGGATTCATAGCAGCGCCTCTTACTGTTGGGCGCCTGCCAAGCCAACGAGTCCTGCCGGCTTTTCCTGAAATAAAACTTGAATGTTCAATAAGCCCGATTTGGCCGACTGTCGCGCGAGCTTCTTCGCTAACCAAACGAATTTCTCCTGACGGCATTTGCAGCTGGACCATGCCTTTATCTTTAGCCATAACCTGGCCCCAGCTTCCCGCGCTTCTAACCATAACGCCGCCTCTTCCGGGAATTAATTCAATGTTATGTATCAATGTTCCGAGCGGCATATATTTTAGTTTCATACAATTTCCGGGCTTTATATCAACCTGGGAATCCAGCGCGCTTACGACCTTATCGCCAACGCTGAGCTTGTCAGGCCAAATAATATATCTTTTTTCTTTGTCGGAATACTCAAGCAAAGCAATGCGTGCGCTTCTGTTTGGATCATACTCAACCGCAACGACATTCGCTTCAACGTCAAATTTATCGCGCTTAAAATCTATTATTCTGTATTTTTGTTTGTGGCCGCCGCCTATATGGCGCGTAGTGATTCTTCCGTTATTATTCCTGCCGCCGGTTTTTCTAAGGCTTTTTGTAAGTGTTTTTTCCGGTGTTGATTTTGTTATTTCGGAAAAATCAGCATTAACCTTAAATCTTTGTGTTGAAGTTATTGGCCTAAAACTTTTAATACCCATGTTTAACCTAATTTAATTTCAAAACCTTTTTTTAGCGTTACAACGGCCTTTTTCCAGGCGCTTGTTTTGCCGGGCTGATTCCACCTAACGCGTTTAATCTTTCCTTTAACAACCAGAGTATTTATTTTAAGAACTTTTACTTTATACAATTTCTCAACGGCCTTTTTTATTTCTATGGCGTTTGCGTTATTGTCAACCACAAAAACATATTTACCTAAGCTAGCATCATTGCTTGCTTTTTCGCTGATAAGCGGGTGCTTTAAAATTGAATAAATAGTATTTACTTCAGCCATTTTTTAACTCTCTCCTGGACTATTCCCAATGCTTCTTTGGTAAAAATTAATTTTTTGCAATCAAGAGCATAGTAGGTATTTAAACTGGCTGCCGCATCAATTTCAACGTTAGGCAAATTACGGCACGACAGTTTTAAGTTTTTATCCAGGCTGTCTACTACAAACCTGATTCTTAAATTGTCAATTTTAAGCTTTTTTACTATTTCAAAAACTTCTTTGGTTTTTGGCGAATTTATTTTAAGGCTGTCTAAAACAACCATTTCATTATCCTGGAATTTTGAGTTAAGAGCGCTTTTAAGGGCAAGTATTTTCATTCTTTGGGGCAAATCTTTGCGGAAGCTGTGAGGTTTCGGGCCGAACGTTATTCCTCCCTTACGCCAAAGCGGAGAACGGATAGAACCAACGCGTGCCCTGCCTGTTCCTTTCTGCCTCCAGGGTTTTTTCCCGCCCCCGGAAACTTCTCCTCTTGTTTTCGTTGAAGCAAGGCCCATTCTCTGGTTCGCTAAATGAGTTACGACTGCCTGATGCATAAGAGCATCTCTTACTTTGCCGTCAAACACAAGAGAATCCAGCTCTAGCTTAGCAACTTCCTTACCCTGCGTATTTAATACACTTATATTATTCATAACTATGCTTTTTCAACTCCGACTACTGAACCTTTATTCCCAGGTATAGAACCTGTTATAAAAAGCAGCTGTTTTTCTTTATCAATTTTTACAACTTTAAGCTGTTTAACTACTCTCCAATCAACGCCCATATGCCCGGGCATACGATGCCCCCTTACAACTCGTCCAGGGTCTGTGTTTGAACCATTTGAACCAATGCGCCTGTGAGTCATTGAGCCATGCGCGCTCGGACCTCCATGCCAGCCGTGGCGCTTAATACCGCCGGCAAAACCTCTTCCTTTTGTTGTACCGTGAACATTTATGATATCGCCTTCGTTAAACATTTCTATGCCAACCTGCGGCCTTGCTTTTGGCTCTGCAGTTTTCTCCCCGGCATTTTGCTCAGCCGTCTTCTCACTAGGTGCTGCTTCTTCTTTTTTGACAGCCGTTTTATCAATTGCAACTTCACGTATAAGCTTATAAGGGCTTACTCCGAGCTTTTTAAAATATCCAAGCACTGGTTTTTTTATGTATTTTTGCCTGTTTTCCGGCCACTTGAAACAGCCAATCCTTGCAACGCTGCGGTTTGCGTATTCTATTTCTTCCAATATACAAACCGGCTCAATCTCAATAACCGTCACACCTATCAAAGCGCCGTCATTGCTGAAGATCTGGGTCATTCCTAATTTTTTGCCAAAAATTTCCCTAATCATTTTTATGCTTTTTGTTACGTCGTGCAGATTGTTAACAATGGCAGTTCTCTAGCCTGCCAGAATATTCCGAAAAGGAATACCAGCTAAGCTAAAGTACGAGAAGGTCTGCCTGGCTACAGGCAGAAGTAGAAGAATTAAGCTTTCTTTCTACCTTAACCCCTATCTGCGTATCTTACGCCTCTATCTGCGTTACTTTTCAAACTTCCTGTTTAATCTCAACGTTGACACCGGACGGCAAATTGAGCTTGCGTAAAGCGTCAATTGTCTTTGGTGTCGGGTCATCCAGGTCAATTATTCTTTTGTGAACCGCCATCTGAAACTGTTCCCGTGATTTTTTATCAATATTAGTTGAACGGTTCACCGTATAAATCTTCTTGTTAGTCGGAAGCGGTATCGGCCCGTTTACTTTAGCTCCGGTACGCATAGCCACCTCCACTATTTCATGTGTGGACTGATCCAGGATGCGATGATCAAACGCTTTTAATTTTATTCTTAATTTAAGCATATTTCGTATTTAAGAACTAGGCTGCCCGTCTATGATGCGTAAACTTAATTAGGCAACAATTTGAGTAACTACTCCGGCTCCAACAGTTCTGCCGCCTTCACGAATAGCAAATCTTGATTCCTTTTCAATTGCAACGGGTTGAATAAGCTCAATGTCAAGCTCGGCAGTGTCACCCGGCATAACCATTTCAACTCCTGCAGGAAGCGTTACAGAACCGGTCACATCTGTGGTTCTAAAATAAAATTGCGGCCTGTATCCTGCAAAAAACGGCGTATGCCTGCCGCCTTCTTCTTTCTTTAAAGAGTAAATCTGCGCTTTAAATTTTGTGTGCGGTGTAATTGAACCGGGCTTTGCCAAAACCATTCCGCGCTCTATGTCGGTTTTTTCAACGCCTCTTAAAAGTAAACCGACGTTATCACCGGCTAGGCCTTCATCAAGTTCCTTTCTAAACATTTCAACTCCGGTAACAACTGTTTTTTTCACTTCTGGTTTTAAACCTATCATTTCAAGTTCTTCATTTACCTTAACTTTTCCTCTTTCAATTCTTCCGGTTGCAACTGTTCCTCTTCCGGAAATTGAAAATACATCTTCAACCGCCATAAGGAATGGCTTATCAACTTCCCTTTTCGGGGCAGGAATAAAGCTGTCTACTGCGTTTAAAAGGTCAATTATTGGTTTGCAATTCGGACAATCTGCTTTTCCGCAGCCACAGGAAAGTGCTTTTGTCGCTGAACCCTTTACCACAGGGGTTTCTTTGCCGGGAAATTCATACTTAGCCAGCAAATCCCTCACTTCTACTTCAACTAGCTCAACAAGTTCAGGGTCATCCATCAAATCTACCTTGTTGATAAATACTACAATTGCCGGAACGTTAACTTGTCTGGCCAGCAATATATGTTCTCTTGTCTGAGGCATTGGGCCGTCCACTGCTGAAACAACAAGTATTGCACCATCCATTTGAGCAGCACCGGTAATCATGTTCTTAATGTAGTCATGATGGCCCGGGCAATCTATGTGTGCGTAATGTCTTTTTTCTGTTTCGTATTCTACGTGAGAAATGGCTATTGTTAAAATTTTCGTTTCATCGCGCCTGCCCTGTGACTCAGAAGCTTTCGCTACCTGGTCATAAGATACAAACGTAGCCATGCCTCTTCCCGCAGACACCTTTGTAATAGCCGAAGTAAGAGTTGTCTTTCCATGGTCAACGTGTCCGATTGTTCCCACGTTAACATGAGGTTTGCTTCTTACAAATTTTTCCTTTGCCATCTGGCCACCTCCTTTTCGTATTAAGCCGTTATCTTACTGAATGGTTTTATAATCAAAATTATACCCCTAATATTTTTATCAATAAAGCCTCTGGAACACGCTCGTAATATGAAGGTTCTATTGTATAAGAAGCACGGCCTTGTGTCAAGTTTCTTAATACGTCAGCATAATTAAAAACTTCAACGAGCGGAACGTCGGCTTTTATGATTTTCAGGTTTTTACGCTCGGAAACAGAAGTAATTTTTGCACGGCGCGCATTCAAATCACCAATTACCTGGCTAAGATATTCATTTGGAGTAATTGTTTCAAGCTCCATAACCGGTTCAAGCAATACTGGCGCTGCTTTTCTTAAACCGTCTTTTATGGCCATTTCTGCTGCAATCTTAAAGCTAAGCTCGGATGAATCAACTGCATGAGATGAACCATCTATTAAAGTAACTTTGATATCAACTACAGGATAGCCTCCGAGGACTCCGCTTTCAATTGCCTCAAGCACTCCGTCTTTAACAGACGATATAAATTCTTTTGGTATTGCGCCGCCTTTTACCTTATTTTCAAAAGTAATTCCCTCTCCTTTTTCCTGCGGCTCAATCAATAAAACTACATGCCCGTATTGGCCATGGCCGCCTGTTTGCTGAACGAATTTTCCAACCGCCTCAACTTTTCGCGTAATTGTTTCTTTATATGCAACCTGAGGTTTACCTATTTTTGCTTTTACGTTAAATTCACGAAGCAATCTATCAACCATTATTTCCAAATGTAATTGTCCCATTCCGGAAATTACATTCTGCCCTGTTTCTTTATTATAAAGAATCCTAAAGGACGGGTCTTCATCTTCAAGCTTTTGCAAACCGGTAAATAGCTTTTCCTGGTCTGCCTGGGTCTTTGGTTCAATAGCAACGGAAACTACCGGAAGCGGAAATCTTATTTCTTCCAGCATTATGGGGTATTTTTCGTTGCACAAGGTGTCTCCGGTTGCGGTTTCTTTAAGCCCCACAAGACAAACTATGTCCCCGGCTTTGGCTTCGTTTATTATTTCCTGTTTATTCGCATGCATACGCAAAATTTTTGAAACTTTTTCTTTTACTCGTTTCGTTGAATTATAAACGGTGCTGTTTGCTGCAATCTTGCCGGAATAAATACGTGTGTAGAATAATTTACCGACAAAAGAATCTGTGAATACTTTAAAATTAAGGGCGCATAAGGGACTCGCTGAAGAAACTTCAATAGTTTCATAATCCTTCTTGCCGTCTGCACTGAAACCCTTGACTGTCCCTAAATCTTTAGGCGAAGGAAGATAGTTACAAACCGCATCAATTAATAATTGTACGCCTTTATTTTTCAATGACGACCCGCATAAAACAGGAACAAATTTGTTTGCCAATACGTAATGCCTGATTTTAGCAATTATAAATTCTTCTTCTATTATATCTGCCGAAATTACTTTCTGCATAAGTTCGTCATCAAGCTCTGCAATTTTTTCTATAAGATTATCTCTATATTTGGAAGCTATTTCTTTATAGTTTTCCGGAATCTCCTTATATACCACTTTTTCTCCGGAAGCCCCTTCAAAATATGCTGCTTTATTTTTTATCAAATCAATTACACCAGAAAATTCATCGTTATCATAAATTGGAAGTTGTATAGGAACATTTAAAGTTACCAGTTTTGAATCCATTTCAGAAAGTACATTAAAAAAATCTGCTCCACTTCTGTCTAATTTATTCACAAATGCAATTCTTGCAACGTGATATTTATCAGCCTGGTGCCATACAGTTTCACTTTGCGGCTCAACTCCGCCAACGCCGCAGAAAATAACCACAACGCCATCCAGCACCTTAAGTGAACGTTCCACCTCAACCGTAAAATCAATATGGCCGGGGGTATCAATAATATTTATATGATAATTGTTCCAATTGCAATAAGTTGCTGCGCTTGTTATGGTAATTCCGCGCTCGCGCTCCTGCACCATCCAATCAGTTGTCGTTGTGCCATCATCAACCTCTCCGATTTTATAAATCTTTCCGGCATAAAAGAGAATCCGTTCGGTAGTTGTGGTTTTACCGGCATCAATATGGGCAACTATTCCAATGTTCCTGATTGTGCTTAAATTTTCTTTCATTGTCCCGCTGTAACTATTGTTACATTTTTTTGTATCTGTGCCTATCTGTGATGTAATATCTGTAAGCATCTGTGGTTTACCACTTAAAATGAGCGAATGCTTTATTGGCTTCTGCCATCTTATGCATATCTTCTTTCTTTTTAATTACAGAGCCTTCGTTTTTAAAAGCAGAAATAATTTCATCTGCTATTTTACCTTCCATTGACTTCCCTTTTTTGCTTCTGGCACAATCGCGTATCCAGCGTAGCGCAGTAGAAATTCCACGTTCTTGCGTGACTTCCATAGGAACCTGATAAGTTGCACCGCCTATTCTTCTCGGGCGCACTTCTAAACGCGGACGGACATTTTCCAAAGCTGCAAAAAATATTTTTAAAGAATCTTCTTTCATCTTTTCGCCAATCACATCAAATGCGCTGTAAACCATACCCTGCGCCTTGGTTTTTTTGCCATCCTGCATAATTATATTTATAAGCTGGCCGATTACCGGCGAGTTATATTTTGGATCATTTTGAACTTGTCTCTTGGGCGCTTTTCTTCTTCTCATTTTTCTCCTTATAACTTATTTCTTTGGCCTTTTCGCTCCGTATTTTGACCTTGAGCGTTTTCTATTGGCAACCCCCTGACAGTCAAGAGTTCCTCTTACTATATGATACCTTACACCCGGAAGGTCCTTAACTCTTCCTCCGCGGACGAGGACTATTGAATGTTCCTGCAAATTATGCCCTTCCCCCGGAATATAAGCTGTTACTTCGTTGCTGTTAGTGAGCCTCACCCTTGCAATTTTACGCAAGGCTGAATTTGGTTTCTTGGGCGTCATGGTCCTTACCTGAATGCATACGCCTCTTCTCTGCGGTGCCTGTTGAAGAGCAGGAGATTTGCTTCTTCTTTTTTTAGCTATACGCGGTTTTCTTAAAAGTTGCGTTATTGTTGGCATTTTTCCACCTTCAATGAGCAGACGATTTATGGCAGTTACTACGAACATAAATCGTAGGCGAAGCCGTCTGCGAATTGAACTCCGCACCAATTTTTGAAAACCGCCATAAATTTACTTGTACAATTAATTGTAAAACCATAATTTATTTTTCATTTACCCGCACCTCTACAAAAATTAGCGCGGGGTCAAGTTTAACCAGTTACCTTTTCCACCTCAATATCTCTATATCTTCTTAGACCTGTTCCTGCAGGGATAAGATGGCCTACTATTACATTTTCTTTTAAACCCTGCAAATCATCTGCTTTTCCGCTTGTTGCAGCATCTGTCAGGACTCGCGTTGTTTCCTGAAAGCTTGCCGCAGAGATAAAACTCTTTGTACTAAGAGAGGCTTTGGTGATTCCCAAAAGCAAAGGTGAGGCTGTTGCCGGTTTTCCTCCCTTCTTAACTACCCTTTCGTTTTCATTGCGGAAATCCCATTTATCAATAGCCTCGCCGGGTAAAAATCCGGTATCTCCGGATTCAACTATCCTTACCTTCTTAAGCATTTCTCTAATTACTACTTCAATATGTTTATCGTTTATGCGGACGCCCTGCAATCTATAAACTTCCTGAATCTGATTGACTAAATACTCCTGCAATACTTTATCTCCGCAAACCCTTAGAATGTCCTGCAAAACCGTAGGGCCTTCAGTTAACTGCTGTCCGGCTGAAACCTGGTCACCTCTGTAAACTATAGGATGGCTGCCAAGAGGAATTGAATAATCCCTCTTCATCCCGGTAGGGCTGCGGACAATTAATTTACGCTCTCCCTTCTCCTCTTTGAATTCAACAAATCCGTCAATTTCGCTTATGATAGCCGGGCTTTTTGGCCTGCGCGCTTCAAAAAGTTCGGCAACGCGCGGCAAACCTCCGGTAATATCCCTTGTTTTGGCAACAAGCCTTGGGGTTTTTGCTATAACATCTCCTGCTTCAACCGTATCGCCTTCTGAAACCATTATGTGGGCACCGGAAGGAAGCGGATAAATTCCTGAAACTTCTTTTTTATCGTCATCAGACATAATTAAAAGTTGGGGATGATAATCTCCCTTAAAGTCAATAACAACCCTTTCTTTTCTGGCAGTTGCAAGATTAAGTTCTTCCTGCATGGTTATTTTATCAATAATGTCTTCGTATTTTACTTTTCCTTTAACTTCAGTTAAAATCGGCGATGAATAGGGATCCCATCTTACAAAAATTTTGTCCTTTTCAACTGCGGCACCGTCTTCTATAAGAATCAATGAACCTTGCGGCACAGGATTTCTCTGCAATTCTATGCCTCGTTCATCATTTATGCTTATCATACCGTTTCTATTAAGGACTACAAAATTTTTGCTTTTAGCTACAATTTTTAAATTATGATATTTTACCGTACCTTTTTCTTTTGCTTTAATAAATGCTCTTTCTGCAACTCGCGAAGCAGTTCCACCGATATGGAATGTTCTCATTGTAAGCTGAGTTCCAGGTTCACCTATTGACTGGGCTGCAATTACACCAACAGCTTCGCCTATCTCAATAAGTTTACCGGAAGCTAAATTTCTTCCATAGCATTTAATACATGCCCCTCTTTCGGACTCGCACGTAAGCACGCTTCTTATACGAATTTTTTCTAAGCCAAGGCGCTCTATTTTATCTGCCTTTTCTTCTGTAATTTCCTCGCCTGCCTTTACTATCGTTTCATCGCTGACAACGTCTACAATGCTATCAAGCGCAACACGGCCGACGATTCTTTCTTTTAAAGGAACAACCACCTCGTCACCTTCTACAATTTCAGAAACCGTTATGCCATTTACCGTGCCGCAATCGTCTTCTATAATTATTACTTCCTGCGCAACATCAACAAGGCGCCGGGTTAAATAACCCGCGTCAGCTGTTTTAAGCGCGGTGTCAGCCAAACCTTTCCTTGCGCCGTGAGTTGAAATAAAATACTCAAGAACGGTTAAACCTTCCCTGAAGTTTGAAATAATCGGGGTTTCAATGATTTCACCGGATGGTTTCGCCATAAGGCCGCGCATTCCGGCTAACTGCCTTATCTGGACTCGTGAACCGCGGGCGCCAGAATCTGCCATCATAAATATAGGATTAAACTTATCCATGCTCTTAAACACAAGGTCTGATACGCGATCATTGGTCCTCGTCCAGATATCTATAATTTTATTGTGGCGTTCGCGTTCTGTAATAATTCCTTTTTTATATTGGTCTTCTACTTTTGCAAGTTCTTCGTTTGCTTCGTTTATGCATTCGGTTTTCTGCGGCGGTGTCTGTAAATCTTCTATAGAAATGCTTATTCCGCCGTAAGTAGCATACTCAAACCCTAAATCTTTTATTTTATCCAGCAACTCAACCGCTGAACCGTGGCCAAAAATTTTGTAACATTCGCTGATAATTTCCGAAACGCTTTTCTTGCCAAGCGGCTCATTAACAAATCTAAAGCCTTTTGGCAAAACCTGGTTGAATATTATCCTTCCTATTGTTGTGCCTACGAGCTTTTTCTTGCCTTGCTCTTCTATGCGTATTTTTATTTTTGCATGCAGCTCAACTTCCTCATCCTGATAAGCTGTTATTGCTTCGTCGGGAGATGAAAATACTGTGCCCTCTCCTACCCCTTTGTCTTTTTCAAGCGTAAGATAGCGGCATCCGATAATTGTATCTTGGGTAGGCGTAATAACAGGCCTTCCATCAGCTGGCGAGAAAATGTTATTTACTGAAAGCATGGCAAGCTTTGCTTCTGCCTGCGCTTCAATTGACAAAGGAACGTGCACTGCCATCTGGTCGCCGTCAAAGTCTGCATTAAAGGCAGCACAGACAAGCGGATGAAGCTTAATTGCTTTTCCTTCAACCAGTGTCGGGTAAAAAGCCTGAATACTTAAACGATGAAGTGTTGGAGCACGGTTAAGCATTACCGGGTGGCCGTCCATAACTTCTTCAAGTATATCCCACACCTCAACGCGTGCCCTCTCAACCATTCTGCGCGCGCCCTTTATGGTATGGACAAAACCTCTTTCTCTTAATTTCTTTATAATAAAAGGCTCAAAAAGTTCAAGAGCCATCTGCTTTGGAATTCCGCATTGATGAAGTTTTAAATCAGGCCCTACAACGATTACACTTCTTCCTGAATAGTCAACTCGTTTGCCAAGAAGGTTCTGCCTGAAACGGCCCTGCTTTCCTTTAAGCATATCAGAAAGGCTTTTTAAAGGCCTGTTCTGAGGGCCGGTAACCGGACGACCATGGCGGCCGTTTTCTATAAGAGCATCAACTGCTTCCTGAAGCATTCTTTTTTCATTTTTTATAATTATGTCGGGAGCGCCAAGCGAAATTAATTTTCTAAGGCGGTTATTTCTGTTAATCACGCGCCTGTAAAGGTCGTTTAAGTCCGATGAAGCGAATCTTCCGCCTTCAAGAGGAACCAATGGCCGCAAATCAGGCGGTATAACCGGAAGGGATTCCAAAACCATCCACTCAGGCTTATTGCCTGAACGGCGAAAATCTTCTATTATCTTAAGTCTTTTTAACAGGCGTTTGTTGAGGGTGCTTTTTGTATTTTCTATTTCGCGGCGGACGCTTTTACTGAGCTTATCCAAATCCAAACCTTTCAAAAGTTCCCTTATTGCTTCGGCTCCTATCTTTACGGTAAAACCCTGCCCGAATTCTTTTAAGGCTTTTTGATATTCTTCTTCGTTAAGAAGCTGCATTTTCTTAAGAGTGCTCGTGCCCGGGTCTATTACGATATATTCTTCATAGTAAATTACTTTCTCAAGTTCTTTTGAACTCAAATCAAGCATTGAGCCTATACGCGAAGGAATAATCTTGAAAAACCAGATATGCGTTACCGGCGCTGCCAAATCAATATGGCCCATGCGCTGCCTGCGCACAGATGAATGCAAAACTTCAACGCCGCAGCGGTCGCACTTTGTGCCTTTAAATTTTATGCCTTTTAATTTTCCGCAATGGCATTCCCAGTCTTTTGCAGGGCCGAAAATCTTTTCGCAGAAAAGCCCGTCTTTTTCAGGCTTCAGGGTGCGGTAGTTAAGAGTTTCCGCCTTTTTCACTTCTCCCGAAGACCAGCCTCTAATCGCCTGGTTAGACGCAAGCCTAATAGTTATTTGATCAAAGAAAGTGCTATCTTCAATCATTTCTTGGACTCCTTTTCTGGTCTTACATCCAGACACAATCCTTGTAACTCTTTAACCAAAACGTTAAAGGACTCTGGAACTGAAGGCTCAAATTTTTGTTCGCCTCGGACTATTGCTTCGTAAATTCTTGTTCTCCCCTCTACGTCATCACTTTTGACAGTAAGCATTTCCTGAAGAGTAAACGCAGCGCCATAAGCTTCAAGCGCCCAGACTTCCATTTCTCCGAAACGCTGGCCGCCGAACTGGGCTTTTCCACCGAGTGGCTGCTGGGTAATCAAAGAATATGGCCCTATGGCTCTTGCGTGAATTTTATCATCAACCATGTGTACCAGCTTCATGATAAACATGCAGCCAACGCTTATTTTATTGGCAAAGATTTTACCGGTGTAACCGTCATAAATATTTACCTTTCCATCCTCGGGAATCCCTGCCTGTTTGAGCAAATTCTTAATATCTTGTTCTTTTGCCCCTTCAAAAACAGGCGTAACTACTTTTAAGCCAAGCCTTTTGGCAGCCCAGCCAAGATGCATTTCAAGCAATTGCCCGACATTCATTCTGGAAGGAACACCCAAAGGATTCAAAATTAAATCAAGAGACGTTCCGTCTTCAAGAAACGGCATATCCTCTTCCGGCAGAATTTTTGCAATAACACCTTTGTTGCCGTGGCGTCCGGAAAGCTTGTCTCCAGCAGAAACCTTTCTCTTCATCGCCACAAAAACAACAACTCTTTTTAATACTCCTGTGGGAAGCTCGTCTCCTTTTTTAATTTTTGCGCTCTCAAGCTCCCTTTCCATGGCAAGTTCCTGCAAGCGGTCATCATAGATAGTTACCATTGCTTTTGCTTCTTCGCTTGCCTCTATATCGTCGGAACTTATTCTTCCTTCACTCTTGCCTAATATAGCGCTTAACCGCCTCATTTTTTCTCTGGTTAAGAGCTCTTTTTCTTCTTCGTAATATCTTTCAATTTCGCGGACTCTTTTTAATTCTTCTGTTTTTTCTTTTTTGGAACGGCGGCCCCTATCTTTTCTCTGGAAGACTTCAACATTAATAACCACGCCGTAAACTCCGGGCGGAACTCTTAGGGATGTATCTTTAACGTCTGCTGCTTTTTCTCCGAATATCGCACGAAGCAGGCGCTCTTCCGGAGAAAGTTCTTTTTCTGTTTTAGGCGTAACGCGGCCTACCAAAATATCATCCGGCATAACTTCTGCGCCAAGACGCACTATGCCGTTTTCATCAAGATTTTTTAATACTTCCTCGCTGACATTAGGGATATCTCTGGTTACTTCTTCGTTGCCAAGGCGTGTCTCGCGGGCTTCTACCTCAAACTTTTCAACATGGACAGAAGTAAGAACATCATCTTTTACCAGTTTTTCGTTTATAATAATAGCATCCTCAAAGTTGTAACCTCTCCAGGGCATAAAACCAACCAAAAGGTTTCTGCCAAGGCCAAGTTCTCCGTGCCTCGTCCCCATGCCATCAGCAATAGTTTCTCCGACTCTAATCTTGTCGCCCTTTGAAACAATTGGGCGCTGATTTACGCAAGTATCTGCATTGGAACGTTCAAATTTTTTAAGCTTATAAACAAAGTTTCCGATTTTTATATGGTGGGCATCTACCTCTTCAACCGTGCCTTCTTCTTTATTGAGGACTACCACGCCGCTATCGCGCGCGACTTTACGTTCGGCGCCGGTTGAAACAACAGGCTCCTCAGGGAACAAAAGTGGCACTGCCTGCCTTTGCATGTTTGAACCCATAAGCGCCCTGTTTGCATCGTCATGTTCCAGGAATGGTATTAAAACCGCAGAGACAGAAACTATCTGCTGCGGGGAAATATCCATATATTCCACATCCTGAATCTTTACCTTAGGAAATTTTCCTCGGAAACGCGCATAAATTTCTTTATCTTTAATCTTTCCGTCTTCATCTATATTGTGCGTTACCTGGGCAATTATGCGATTCTCATCCTCATCTCCTGTTAAATATTCAACTTTATCCAACGCAACGCCCTTCTCAACCTTTCTATAAGAAGTTGTAAGAAAGCCGAGCGGGTTTATTCTGACGTATGTGGTCAACGAGGAAAGTAAACCTATGTTTGCGCCTTCAGGAGTTTCAATGGGGCATATCTTTCCATAATGCGTAGGATGAACATCCCGGACTTCAAACCCTGCACGTTCACGCGAAAGGCCTCCAGGGCCCATTGCCGAAAGCCTTCTTTTATGAGTAATTTCAGCAAGCGGGTTTGTCTGGTCCATAAATTGCGAAAGAGGCGAACGCGCGAAAAAGTCCTGTATCTGGGCGGAAAACGCTCTTGAATTTATAAGGTGCTGTATTGAAAAATCGCTGGATGCAATAAGCGGATATCTGTCAAGGAAAGTTCTTTCTACGCGCAACAACCCCACTCTTACCTGATGCTGCAAAAGCTCTCCTATCAGTTTTACGCGCCTGTTTGCAAGATGGTCTATATCGTCAGTTGGGCGCTGTCCGGCTTTTACTTTAAGAAGATTTTTGACTATCGCAACCAAAGTTTCTAAATCTATTACTCTTTTACTTAAAGGAAGCTCCATCCCCAGTTTCTTGTTTAAAAGATATCTGCCGACCCTGCCTAAATCATACCTGCGCGGGTCAAGAAACATTCTTTTAAAAACTTCCTTCGCAGCTTCCAGTGTGATAGGTTCAGTCGGACGCATTTTTTTGTAAAAATCAAGGTACGCTTCTTCAGTGCTTACTGTAGAATCCTTTTTTACTGTATTTACGATTTCCGGATATGGTTTATCTGAAAAGTTTTTATAAATATCTTCGTTGCTTGAAAGCCCCATTATTCTTAAGATTTGCGTGGCAGGAAAAGTTTTGCGGCGGTCGATGATTACGGTTATCGTATCGCTTATATCAGCTCTAAATTCTATCCAATAGCCGCGATATGGTATGATGCGGGCAAAATACATGCGTTTGCCCATTGGGTGAAGTTCTTCTTCAAAAAACACCCCCGGGGATCGCTGCAGCTGGCTTACTATTGCCCTTTCGTCGCCGTTAATTATAAAGGATGCGGTTTCCGTCATTAAAGGTATATCGCCTAAATAAATTTCCTGCTCTTTTACTTCTGAAGCAGGGCTTGTTAAGCGTAACCTTACTCTTAAAGGTGCGGCATAGGTTTGCGCGCGTTTTTTACATTCTTCAACGCTATAGCGCGGCCTGGAAAGGCTGTAGGAAACAAAATCCAAACGATATTGTTTGTCAGGGCTTTCCATAGGATATACTTCTTCAAGTATTTCCTGTAAGCCCACTTTTTTTCTTTTTTCAGGGAGAACATTCATTTGCAAAAACTCTTTAAAAGAATTAGTCTGATGCTCAAGCAAATGAGGCATCGGATAATTCTTTTTGGTTTTAGCAAAAGATAATTCTTTTATGCCTTTCAAAAGATACCTCCTTAAATATAGATGCGGATTACCGCAGATATTTACGCGGATTTACGCACAGGGCTCTTTGCGTTTATCCGCTTTTCCCGCCACCTATATTTTTTTTATAGGCAGGTCCGCCTCGGGCGGAAAATCAGCGGATATCCGCTTCTATTCTAGATTTATTTCAATTCAACAGTAGCGCCTGCAGCTTCCAGTTTCTTCTTAATTTCTTCGGCTTCTTCTTTGGTGATATTTTCTTTAACTTTCTTAGGAGCAGAATCTACAAGCTCTTTAGCTTCTTTAAGGCCTAGTTCGGTTATTGCTCGTATTTCCTTAATTACAGCTATTTTGTTTGCGCCTGCAGCGTTAAGCATAACAGTGAAAGCTGTTTTCTCTTCTTTCTCTTCAACAGCAGCAGCACCAGCTCCAGGCATTGCAGCCATCATTGGTGCACTTGCTTTTACGCCGAATTTTTCTTCGCACGCTTTAACAAGCTCTGAAAGTTCAAGCACTGTCATCTCCTCTACCATCTTTAAAACATCCTCTGCCTTAGACATATTAACCTCCTCACTTCGTTCGTAGTTTAGTTTACAGTTTACAGATAACAGATAGCAGAAATATTACCATTATGCTTTCTTTTGTTCTTCTGGTTTCTGAGCAGCATTCTCTGTTTTCTGTTCTCTGTTTTCTGTTCTCTTTGTTTTAATTTCTTCTACAACCCAGACAAACTTTAATATAACCTGATTTAACGTGGAAACAAAACCGGTAATGGGAGAAGCAAGGCCGCTTACAGCCATACCCAAAAGCACTTCTTTAGGCGGTAATTTTGCCAAAGCGTTTAAGTCTTCGGGAGTTACCGCTTTATCATTAAGAAAGCCGCCCTGTATTTTAAGGATTTCATTTTCTTTCGCAAAATCAACCAGTGCCTTGGCAGTTTTAACTATATCTTTATCGTAAACAAAAATGATAGCAGTTTCTCCGCTTATAAAATTAGCTATTGTATCGCGTTTTGTATCAAAAGCTTTTGAAAACAAAGAATTTTTTGCAACATAAACTTTGGCTTTCGTTGTCCTTAAATTATTTCTCAGCTGGCTTATGGAGAACGCTTTAACTTTATTAAAGTTAACAAAAAAACAACCTTCTGACTGCTTTATGCTCTCCCTAATCTCTCCGACTATCTGCTCTCTTACTATTGCGCCTATGTGTTTCATGCTTTTAACCTCACCGAAGGACTAATCGTAGTTGACAAAGATAACGACTTAATAAATTCACCTTTAGTTGAAGCTGGCTTGGAATTGTTTAATGCATCCATGAATGCGTGGACATTTTCTGATAGTTGCTCTTTTGAAAAAGAAATCTTGCCAAGCCCCACGTGAATGCACGATGCCTTATCCATACGAAAATCTATTTTTCCTCTTTTTGATTCTTTTATTGCGTAAGAAATATTTTCTGTAACAGTTCCGGTTTTGGGCGAAGGCATAAGTCCGCGGGGGCCAAGAACCTTGCCTAACTTGCTTACAACTTTCATCATGGAAGGCGTTGATATGCAGCAATCAAACTCAAACCACCCTTCTTTATTGATTTTATCCGCAAGCTCCTGTGAGCCTATGAAATCCGCGCCGGCCTCTTTTGCATCTGCTTCTTTTTCCGGTTCGCAAAATACAATAACCCTTACCTTCTTGCCTGTTCCATGAGGAAGGACTACCGAGCCTCTCACGGTCTGGTCTGTCTGCTTTGCGTCAATATTTACCTGGCAGCTCACTTCCAATGTTTCATCATACTTTGCATGAGGCATAGTCTTTAAAAGACCTACAGCGTCCTCAATTGAATAGTCTTTTGATTGATCTACCAGTTTGGCCGCTTCCTGATATCTTTTACTTTTCTTTTTCATATTATGTTTTTATACCTATATATACAGCCGTTATTCTTTTACTCTTATGCCGCAACTTCTGGCGGTGCCTGCTATAACTTTGACTGCTTTTTCCAGGTCATTTGTATTTAAATCTGCCATCTTTTCTTTAGCTATTTCTATTACCTGCTGCTTGGTAACTTCACCAATAATTTCCTTGCCTACCTGGCCGCTGGCTTTTGCCAAATTAGCCGCTCTCTTAAGAAGCACAGAAGCAGGGGGTGTTTTAATGATAAAATCAAAAGATTTATCCTCGTAAACATTTATGACTACGGGTAAGATTATGCCTTCTCTTGTTTTCGTAGCTTCATTGAAGCCTTTGCAAAATTGCATTATATTTAAGCCGTGCTGGCCTAAAGCAGGGCCCACCGGAGGAGCTGGATTGGCTGCACCTGCGGCAATTTGTAATTTTATCTGATTTACTGGTTTTTTCTTTTTCTTGGCCATATTGTCCTACTTGTTGCAGAAGCGAATTGCCGCTGATATTTACGCGGATTTACGCTTCTATGTTGGTTTTATATCTTCTCTACCTGCCAGAATTCAAGCTCAACAGGAGTTGTTCTTCCGAAAATAGAAACGCTTACCTTTAGTTTTCCCTTATCCTGCTGTATTTCTTCAACTATACCGTTAAAATTAAGAAAAGCTCCTTCAATTACTCTGACGCTTTCACCTTTTTCAAAAGTAACTTTTGGAGCTGGTTTTTCTTTGCTTTCTTTGGCTTTAGCTAAAATTTTATCAACTTCTTCCTGGGGTATGGGGCTGGGTTTACGCCTTGGGCCGATAAAAGTGGTAATACCCGGCGTATTTTTTACAAAAAGCCAGCTATCATCATTCATCTCCATTTCTACCAGAATATAGCCGGGGAAGAATTTTCTTTCCAGAATTTTCTTCTTGCCAAGCTTTACTTCAGTAACCTGCTCTTTTGGAATAATAACATTGGCTATAAACTGCTCATAGTTATGAGCCTTTATCCGGGCTTCCAAATTTGCCTTAGCCTTTTCTTCAGCACCACTTAAAGTATGTAATATATACCAGCGCATCATCCCTGCAATAACGAATGTATTAATTTAGATAAACCCAAATCAAGAAGTGCTATGTATAGGGTCAAAATTACAAGCACGCAGATTACAACAACCACAGCGCCCTTCAATTCATTCCTGCTTGACCAATTTACTTTCGTAAGCTCTTCTTTTATTTCTCGGAAAAATTGAGGTATTTTTTTAAATTTACTGAACATATTTTTTAAATGGATACTTTTAGTTTTACAAGCGAGGCAATCTCTCCTATTGCTTAAGCAGGAAATTGTTTCTACCGTTAGCGGATAGCCTTTAAGCAGGTATACTTGCTTTTCGGTAAAATCAAAACTTCTTCAGCAACACACTCAACGCTTGTCGTCAAGCTGCCCTCATCCCCTTTAAAGCCAACTAACAACAAGCTTAAAGCAGGCGAGGCAGGAGTTGAACCTGCAACCCCCGGTTTTGGAGACCGATGCTCTAGCCAATTGAGCTACTCGCCTTAAATGGCCTTTGCTTCACCGGTTATACTCACAACTAATTTAAAAGAACGCACATTAAGCTTTTGTCTCTTTATGTTCCGTGTGTTTGCGGCAAAAACGGCAAAACTTGCTTATAGCAAGTTTCTCCGGATGTTTCCTTTTATTTTTGGTGATGTAGTAATTGTTGCGCTTGCAACTTGTACATTCAAGGGCGATTAGTTCTCTCATAGCGGTTAGGCGTTATAAACAGTAAAAAGATTAAAAAATCCCCGACCCACTTTGTGGTTAAATTATTTATTTGATTGTTCTCTTAGCCCACGACCGGAATCGAACCGGTGACCTTATCCTTACCAAGGATACGCTCTACCAACTGAGCCACATGGGCATTCCCCTATGATTAATAAGGGAATTTTTGCCGAAAAAGCCTCTCGGCACAAGATTTTAAGATTATATTATAAAAGATATATTTGTCAAGAAAAAAATATATATTTTTTTAAAAAAACAACCCCAGCATAACGAACGGCTATTTGTAGGCCGCGGTTATGCTGGGGCCTAAGTTTTACAAAAGAATGTTATTTCTTGCTCTTTACTTTATCAATAAATTCTTCAACGTGTTTAGCAACTAAATCCTTGCACCCTAACCCGAATGCAAGCGCAATGCCTAAGCCCAAAGAGCCAAGGATTACGGCTATAACTATACTCACAGTTGAATGAATTGTCAAAGTTGCAATCTCAAGCTGTTCAAGGGCAACAGCAATTACAAAGGCTATTATTATAATTCTAATTATTCTTGCGAAAAGCGGGCCCTGCTCTATCCCGGCATTAGCTGAAGCAGTCTTTACTATGCCGCTTAAAATCGTTGCAGCAAACATTCCCAAAAGCAAAACAAATATTGCAGCCACAATGTGAGGTATATAAAGAATAATTTTATCCAACAAATCTGCTGCCTGGGCTAACCCTATGGCATCTGCTCCTACAAAAAGCGTAACGAATATAATAATCCAATAACATATTAGAGCTATTAACTCTGAGGTAGATACATTTATGCCGCCCTTAAGCAAAAGGTTGCTTAAATTAATCCGCTCTGCGAATTCGTCTACTTTTATTGTTTTAAGCGCTTTTGCAATTATGTTTTTTACGAGTTTCGCAATGATCCATCCAACAAGAAGTATCACAATAACCGCAGCAAGATTAACAAATATACTGCTTATTTTTGAAAGTATCACCTTTGCAGGCTCAAGATACACTATCTGTAAATCCATACTCACCTCCTTTTTCAAGAAATAGAAAGCTTATGGGACAACCAGCTAGATAACTTATTTTGTATGTTTTATCCTGTAACCCAAATCTTTCCGTGCATTAAGCCAGTTCTTACGAAGCTCGACAAGCTGATTATAAATATTTTTTCTATCAGCGAAATATTTCTTAGCTCCGTTATTTAATGCTTGTTTAATGGCTTTATCCTTGGGATTTTGTTTGGCCTGCATGTAAAGTGCAGCTCTTTCCTGATGCCAGGCAATCCTCATCACTCTGATTTGATCATGCAGCCTGTCACGCTCTGCGGTGAAATCCTTTCTTGCCTGAGTTAACTGGCCTTGAAGTTCTTTTTTGGAAACACCATCGGCTCTAGCGGACACACAAATACCGGAAGAAAGAACAAAGATAGAAATAAGAAGAATAGCACAAAAACTCTTACAACGCATACCTCACCTCCTAAAAGTAATTATACGCGAATATATTATAATAGCAATGAATTTTTCTAAATTTTAACGGTTGGATTTTTGCTAAGCGCCAAAAGCGGCTAAGCGCAGGCTAACGCCTAAGGATAAGCGGGTATTTCTGAAACAATCCAAGATACTCCGCCAAGAGTTTAACCAACGCATCCGGCGCAGAGTTTAAATATAGGGTTGAATGAATTTTTCCAGTTCTCTTTTGGTCAGCGTGCCAACCTTTTTAGACATAATTTTACCGTCTTTAAAAATAAGTAAAGTTGGTATGCTCATTACCGTAAAAGATGTGGCTATGTCTGAGGCTTCGTCAACATTCAACTTGCAAACTTTTATTTTTCCATGATAGTCTTTTGCAAGCTCCTCAACAAAAGGGGCAATCATTTGGCAGGGGCCGCACCATGGCGCCCAGAAATCAACCAGCACGGTAACGCTGGATTTAATTACTTCTTTATCAAAGTTATCACTGGTTAGTTTTACTTCCATGAGGCTCCTTTGTTTTTGAAAAATTTATTTTTATAGCTGTGTTTCTATTATATGAATTTTTTTGAACGGGTCAAGAAGAAAGGAAAATTTTCCTAGCCGGACACTCGGGAAAAACTTAACGAGCGGAAATCCGGTTTTTATTTTCTTAATCTCTACTTATCCAATCTACAATTTCTCCGTCAAGCAATACGAAAGTTATGGTGCTTGCTGCATCTGGAGACTGCCAATTTCGTAGCGTAAAATATTCTTCGTTGTATTCCTTAGAATAATCAACCAAATCTTCACTTTCGTATCCCAGCGCTTTAAGTGCCTGGGGGATATCAATATTAGCCTCAACTGCATATAAATTAAACAAGAACAATACGGACAAAATTAAGATTACAAATATTTTTTTCATTACGCCCTCCCCCATATTTCCTATTTATTTTTGATTTTAACTCTTTTCTTAAATTCTTTCAAGACTTTTCCGTGCGGATTTTTAAAAAATATTTTTTAGCGGGCTAACGGGTGTAATAAAAATATCGCAACTAATTCACCAGATAAGCTGATTTTAAAAATCAAATTTAGTTAAACTACCACGCAATATTTGTCTCAAGGTTGTTTTACCTTTCGTTGTTTTAAAATATTGCTCGCGCCTTAAAGCATCAGCTTTTGATAAGTGGGCTTCGTAATAGACTATTTTGAAAGGCCTTCTTGAAGATGTTGAGATAACTTTTCCGGTATTATGTTCTTACAATCTACGCTTCACGTTATCAGTAAAACAAATATAAAACTTATTATCAAAATCGCTTATGAGCACATAAGCAAAATACATAATGGATTCTTCAGCCCTGCACCAGTCGCAACTCGCTTCGCTCGTGTCTCCGGCACAGGGCATTCACCACTCACAAAAATTCATATGGCGTGCCATGAACCTGAGAAAAAATTTCGCAAGAACTTTTTTCGAATGGTTCATGGTGGAGGTGGCGGGAGTCGAACCCGCGTCCCTACAGGGTTAATAAAGAGCTCCTACATGCTTGTCCTTTCCTTTGTCTTTTCCTTTAGAGCTGCGAAAGGCAGCATTTCCAAAGAAGCATCTTTGAAAAGTTTCAAAGTAAACCCCTCAAAGCTAAAAGGCTTACTTCTATCCTCTATGTTGAACCCTTATACCTCTTGAGGCAAGAAGTATAAAAGTCCTTTTAGGGCACCAATACTGGCGATATACCAATATACGGTGTTCTAAAAGGGGTAGCTAATGCGCTACCTACACCAACTAATTGTGGTGTTGCGTTTAAATTTTTGTAAACCCTCACTAACGTAGTGGGCTTACCCGCACGGCATGCAACCCTTTACGTCGTCTATAGGTCGAGTCCCTTTCACCCCCAAATTGCCAAAGACCGTTTTTCCAGTTAGAAAATACCATAGAATAAAAGAATTTACAAGGAAAATGTATCGCGCAGCACGTATCAGGTAACAGGTTTTTATTTTAAGACGCGTTACGTGCTACGTGCGACGTGTTACTTTTCGCCAATAATTTTGCTTGAATTTTTTATATTAACCGTTAATATAATTTAATTACCATGCTTAATAAATTTAGAGCACATCATAAAAAAATAATGTGGTTTTTGGCAATTGTCATTATTCCGGCCTTTGTCCTTTGGGGCGGTATTGCGTACCTTAAGGAAAAAAATCAGAATGTGGTTGCAAAAATAGGCGGGCAAGCCATAACTGCCGGCGACATGCAATATTATTTGAATATGGCGCAGTTATATTTTTCCCTTCTAAATGTCCCGCAAAAAGAAAAAAAAATAACGAAAGAAGACATAACACAAGCTGCGCTTGATTACGCTCTTCTTTTATGGAAAGCAAACAAAGACAGAATTGCCATTAGCGACGATGAAGTTTTGGCAAAGCTAAGAATAATGTTTTTCGGAGAAAAACCGTTAAATAAAGAAATTTACGAAAGAACATTAAAAATGTTCCTAAGAGAACACAGCCTTAGGATAGAATCGCGGGCATTTGAAGAATATATACGTAATTTCCTGAAAATAGATAAATTATATGGAAAATATATAAAGGTTAATCCTTCTGAAAGCGACGCTAAGCGGCTATTCAAAAAAGACACCCAAAAAGCAAAAATATCCTACATTTTTATACCTTATGACAAATTAAAAGAAAACATAAAAATACCCGATAAAGAGCTAGAAAATTTTTATCAAAAAAACAAATCACTTTTCAGGGAAGAACCTAAAATAAAAATGAAATATGCGATAATACTAAATGACGACAAAGAGAAAATGGATGCTATAAGGAATAACTTAAATAATATAAAATCTATAGATGATTTAAAAAATAAATTCTCTGTGGACGTTAAAGAAACCGGGTTTATCGGCAAAAAAGACCCGATAGAAGGCCTTGGCTGGCAGCCGGCGATAAACAGTATAGCTTTTTCGCTTAAACCAAAGAAAATATCCCCATTACTTGAAACAAGCATAGGTTATATATTCCTGCAAAAAGAAGAAGAAAGAAATGCTTATACGCCGGAGCTTACAGAAATAAAAAGTAAAGTTGAAGAAACCATAAAAAATTCTCTTGCAAGCGAAAAAGCGAAAGTTGTTGCTGATAACATAATGGCCAAAATAAAAAATGAGGATATAAAAAATATAAAAAAAATTGCCGAACAGGAAAAATATGATTTCAAAGATACAGGAGAATTCAAATACTACGACTACATTGAAGGCCTGGGGTTGAATGAGGATGTAAGCAAAATAGTTTTCTCACTTAAAAAAGACCAAATCTATCCATACCCTGTCATGCTTACTAAAGGGGCATACATTATCCAATTAAAAGAAATAAGCGCAGTTAACGAAAAGGATTTTGCCGAGAAAAAAGATGAATACCTAAAACGCCTCAAACGGACAATGGAGTTAATGGAAAGAATTAAATTAATTGAGCGGATTAAAAAAGAATCAAAAGCAAGCTTCTAAGCCTCTCCTTTGACAAAACTCCCGCATTCTAAAATAATTAAACCGGTAAGAAAAACAGTATCTATCCGTAGCTTATTTAAACAGGGCTTATTTTTTTATTTAAAACAGGAAGGGTTAATCTTCAACCGCTATTGCATTCACCGGGCACTGGGAAGCCACTTCATGCAAATCGCAGTTTGAACATTTGTCGGTTTTCACTTTTGCAATACCATCGGAAGTCATCTCAAAACAATCCGGGCAGCTGCTAACGCAAAGGCCGCAGCCAACACAAGTCGCGCTGTCTACAGTTACTTTTGCCATTCAAACCTCCTCACTTCGTTCGTCGGTTAGATTGCTGTTTACAGATTACAGAAATAAATTCTCTTCTCTGTGCTCTGTTATCTGTTATCTGTTTTCTGTTTTCTGAATCAACCCGTAATATTCTAAATTCTTATCGGCAACTGCCTGAAGAGACTTAAGCCCCACCTCATCTTTTAAAAGATGTTTAAACCTGGACTGGAGTTTAACATATTCCAGAACCGGCTTAGGTTGCGGAACCTTAAATACGTTTGACACTTTGCCGAATTCATATTCTACCAAAGGATACAATCCGCACAAAACAGCTGCTTTAGCTACATCAAAAGTTGCATTAGAAGGATGCCCCCAACCCAGCGGGCACGGGACATGGACTTGTATGTATTTAGGCCCGCGTATACTTAATGCTTTTTTTACTTTTCTTTGTAAATCCTGTATGTAGCCAACTGATGCTGTTGCTACGTAAGGGATAAAATGAGCTGCGCATATTTCAGCTAATGGTTTTTTATTTCTCCAGTTACCGTGCCATTTGCTTCCAAGCGGCGAAGTTGTGGTGGAAGCTGTGAGCGGGGTTAAGCCGCTACGTTGTATGCCGGTATTCATGTAAGCTTCATTATCATAACAGACATATAAAATGTCATGTCCTCTTTCAAGCATGCCAGATAAAGCCTGTATGCCAATATCAGCTGTTCCGCCGTCTCCGCCCTGCGCAATAACGCGGATATTGTCAATTTTACCCAAATATCGCAAAGCTGCTTCAACTCCTGAAGCAAGAGCGGAAGAATTCTCAAATAATGAATGAATCCATGGCATGCGCCAGGCTGATTCGGGCGCTTTCGTAGAAAATACTTCAAGGCAGCCTGTTGAATTTGCAATCATAGTATTTTTACCGGCACAGTCTGCAACAATTCTAGCAGCAAGCGACTGGCCGCACCCCGCGCAGGCGGTATGGCCTGACACAAACAAATGTTCCTCAAAATGTCCTGCTTCAAAATGGCCCAAATCTGTTTCAGACATAAAATTCCTCTTTTAATAAAGACTGGTTAATGTTTAAAAATTCGCAGCGCACATCTTTTGCCTTGGAAATATCTACCATGTCTTTGATAGTTTGAAGCGTGATATCCCGTCCTCCAAGGCCTGCTACAAACCCGCTCACTTTTGGCTTTTTATTGGCAAAAAGAGATTTCACTTCCGTATATAACGGGCCTTCGCTGCCTAATGAAATTGATTTATCAAGCACTAAAACTTTACTTACATTTTTTAAAGCCTCATAAATTGCATCTTTTGGAAACGGTCTGTAAGATATAACCCGCAACAACCCTATTTTTTTGCCTTTTTCTCTTTGAGCGTCTATGTAATCTTTTATTGTGCCGCAGACAGAACCCATAGAAACTATTACAATTTTTGCATCTTCCAGCTTATAACTTTCAACCAGGCTCAATCCTTTTCTTCCAAACACAGACTCAAATTCTTTGCCAACTTTAGGCATTAAATCCAATAGCTCTTCTAATGTCTTATGAAGCGAGTAACGCGCTTCAAGATAAACTGAAGGATCTCCCAGAAGCCCAAAACTTAAAGGATTTTCAACGTCTAATTTATACGGCGCTTTGTATGGCGGCAAAAATTTGTCTACCAGGTCTTCTGAGGGCACGTCAACGGTTTCCATTCCATGCGTCAATATGAAACCATCCATATTTACCATAACCGGCAGCATAACGCGCGGATTTTCTCCGAGTTTATATGCCTGCAGGGTAAAATCAAGCGCCTCCTGATTGTTCTCAGCGTAAACCTGAACCCAGCCAGAGTCGCGAAGCGATATTGCATCCTGCTGGTCGTTCCAGATATTTATAGGAGCAGAAATCGCGCGGTTTGCGCAAACCATAACAACAGGAAAACGCATTCCTGCGATATTGAATAATACTTCACTCATGTATATGAGACCCTGGGAACTGGTTGCAGTAAAAACACGGACACCAGTTGCAACGGCGCCTAATACAACAGTTGCCGCGGAATGTTCGCTTTCAACGTTTACAAATTGCGAATTCATTTCGCCGGTTGCCACAAAATCAGCAAGCCGTTCAACGATATGGGTTTGAGGGGTAATCGGATAAGCGGAAATTACCCCGGGCTTGCAAAGTTTAACTGCTTCAGCTACTGCGTATGAGCCTTCCAAAAACTGTTTCACTTATTGAACCTCCGTATTGCTCTTAATTCTAGAGGCGGATTACCGCGGATATCCGCTTCTACTTCTCTTCTTCTCCAGTCATTTCTATATCTTTTTTAGGACAAATAAATACGCAAAGCCCGCAACCTTTACAATATGCATAATCGGCCTTAAAAGTATTTTTTTCTTTTCCTTCTATACAGCTTTCCGGGCAAACCAATTTACAAAGCCCGCAGGCAATACACTCTTTACGCAAAAATTTAGGCTTTTTCCCCGCGCGCCAAGAGCCTGTTAAATTTTTCTTGGAAGAACCCGGTTTCGCAATTAATGGCCCAAACATATTAAACCGCCTCGTATCCTTTTTTGATAGCCTCTATGTTCTTTTCCAAAACTTCCGGTTTAGAAGCAAATCTTTTTCTGACTGCTTCATTAATTGAATCTAATTTTACATCTCCGCTTATTTTAGCAAACGCACCCAGCAAAACCGTATTGGTAAAAGGTTTTCCAATAGTTTCCAGTGCTATTTTTTCCGCAAAAATTTTAACCAGTTTTATGCCTTTTGTTTTTTCCTCTATATCGGACTCGTTCCTTATGGCCACTACCGCGATACCGCCCTTTTTCATTCCTGAAAAACATTTTTCGCTTTTAATAAGAGTGGGGTCTATCACGATAACGTAATCCGGATTATATATTTGCGAACGAAGCCTCACGGGCTTTGTATCAAATCTTAGAAAAGCATTCATGGGTGCGCCCATACGTGCAGCGCCGAAACTTGGGAAAGCGTAAGCGTAAATTTGCTGATAGAAAAAAGCTTCACCCAATATCGCTGCTGTAGTTATTGCGCCTTGCCCTGCTCTTGCGAATATCTTTACTTCTTTCACTGACTCAAACCTCCGTAAGCGACAATCTTACAAATACTGTGGAATTATTCCCTGCGAAAGCCTTACTAAAATATTTCGTGGACAACAAGAAAGAAAAATATATCACAAAAAGAAAAAAAGGCAAGAAAAAAATTTACACTAACCACGCTGGCCGGAAAGACGATTCAAACTATCAATCAGTTTTAGTTATCCTTCCAAAACACTCTATCGCCGCTCTTCTTGATAAGATTTAATGCCACATCAACTATTCCTGAATCATAACGCACGCCGCGGCCGCTGCATAACTCCTTGCTCGCGTTAACTATACCCAGCGCTTCCCTGTAAGGCCTGTGTTGAGTCATAGATTCAAGAACATCGCTGACCGCTAGTATCCTCGCTTCAAACAGAATCTCGTCACCTTTTAATTTACGGGGATATCCCGAACCATCAAGCCGTTCATGGTGCTGGTATATGGTCTCAGACAAAGGAAAGGGAAATTCTATATCTTTAATAAGATCGTAACAATTTTTTGCGTGCTCCCGTATAAGGCTGTATTCCAGTTCGCTTAATTTCCCCGGCTTATTCAATATATCCAGAGGTATACTGATTTTACCCAAATCATGGAGCTCGCCGGCAAGCCTTATTCCTAAAAGGCGGTTCTCGTCCCAGTTTAATTCTTTTGCAATAATTTCAGCTATATTTGCCACGTGGCGCGTGTGGCTGAAAGTATAAGGATCGCGCATCTCAAGGGCTTTCCCCAATATTTTTAGCGTATTTATAAGCATTGAAAGCCTTTCCTTTTCAAGATTGGCATAAGCAGTCATGTCACGCGTTATACCCATGGTTCCTATGATTTTGGCATTCTTGTCATACATAGGAATTTTTGTAGTAATTGCCTGATTCCAGGTACCATCAGGCAGGAGCGTGCGTTCTATTTTTCCTATTATAGATTTGCCCGTGGTTGAAACATAATTGTCATCCTGGCTCATTTGATGCGCTTGCTGGGCTGGAAAAAAATCAAAATCGGTTTTACCGACTATTTCTTCTGGCTTAAGCCCGACACCCTGCGCATAAAACTTGTTTACTTTTATTATGCGGTTATTACGGTCTTTGAAATACATCGCGTCGGGAAGATTATCCAAAAGCCCCTGCAAAAGATCCCGTTCAAGGGATAAATTATCTTCCATTTCTTTATGCGCAGAAATATTTTCAATTATCCCTTCAAGGTATTCTTTGTTATCGCGCGATGCAACAAGCGAGCAGGTTATAGCAACCCAGATATTTTTTCCGGTAAGAGTTTTAAAAACTGCTTCAAAAAAATTCACTTTCCCGTTTAAGCGCACGCGCCTGAAAAATTCATCGCGTTCGGAAAAATTTACGAAAAAATTTGCTAATCTGACTTTTCTTAGTTCGCGGCCTGGCGTAACTCCGAGTATTTTGGAAAGGGCGGAATTTACAATAATAAACTTTTCCTGAGGAAGGAATGCATATTTAAAAAGGCCGATTCCCAGGTTGTCTGCGCTGGATATATTAAGATAAAATGTATTTTTCATAGCCGCCACGGATTTAAGGCTCTTTGATTATACCACTTAATTATAAAAAGGAAAGTCTACCCCCCCCCACCCAGACTGAGCCAAGGCGGCGCAGGCCCCTCGACTCGCTTGGTTCGACCCTCTACCACAAGCCGCTCGCTCAGGGTTAATTCGCACTATCATTTTTCCTACGCGCTTACGCGCTTGGAAAAATAATGTGTTCATTAAAAGAAAAACCCCCGTTGAATCAATAGCGGGGGTCTATTTAAAATTCTTCTAGCGTTAATAAATTACGCAACGTTTACGTTTACCGAAACATCTTCTTGTATTGCCTATTAATTAAAAACAACTATTGCGCTTTTATGCAGGTAACAGTCATTGTTCCGTTGACACCTTCGTCCCAATCGTTAGTAATGCAACCATTACCGTCTTCGCTCAAATCGAGATCGTTGTCGGAAAAATTTTTCATGGCCGACCAACAACCCACTATATACCAGCCTTTTGCATTATTGCAACCTATTCCATCCATCTCATGCGCGCTATAAGTTCCGCCGTCAGAATATGGATGCGCCGGCTTATTATTGATTCTTACAAAAGCATCATCGGGCCCTCTTACGGCCTGAACCCTTCCAAGATCCTTTCTTACGGCTATAGCTATTTGAACCGCTCCCTGGCTTGCCCAACGAGCGCTTCCACTCTTAGGGTTTTTTAGATAAATATCATCAACCGCAGTAGCGCCGTTTACGTCAAGTTTTACAGCCTGGTTATCATAAGTTCCTGGCGCATTTGTTCCGATGCCTATATCACCGTTTAATTTTAATATCATTTTAACAGTATCGTCGCTTGTAGAGGTATCGGAAGTCCCGATCCTGAGATCGTTATTAACTGTCCACAGGAAAGGCTGCTTACCGGCTTGGTCCCTGTCTAAACCCATCGAAAATACAGCATCGTCGGTATTATCGCCAAACCACCAAATGCCCGTACCGGCGTCTGCTCCGGTATTCGTATTCATTAAACGTATACCTACACCACTTGGTTCATTGCCGGATATCTCTAAGCCATGCACATTATATAAATGTCCTCTCCTTTGAAAACCGCTCGTTCCGGTAGTCCCAATACCTACGTTACCTTCTACCACCAAATCCGCATCCTGGCTGATTTCTCCTGTAACGATACTACCGTTCGTATCCCAAGGATGCTGCACTCCATCGTAATAAGTGCTTCCTATTGCCATACGCTGGCTGCGTAGCTCTTGGTACACTCCGCTAGGCACAGGATAATAAGTGGTTATAGTGATGGTTTCTTGAGCAAAAACGGAAGGAAAAACTATAAGAGAAAATAAAGCCAGAATAAAAGAATAACTAACTTTCATAACTCCTCCTATAAAACGCGCATTAAGCGCCAATATTAATAACTTTTTTAGGATGCCTAAATGCCTTATAAAAAGTTATTTTTTTCTTTAATTCACAGGATTATCAGGCTTATACATTACTTAAGTTATAACATATAGACAAAATAGTGCAATAAAAATATTTGTGTCAAATCGAGCCTTGCCTAAACATGTCCGGCTAAAATTCAAGGTGCTCATATATGTCTTTGGTTTTAAGGTGCAGATATTACACTAGGAATTTATAAAGCACGGAAACTATGAATAATTTTAAAATTATTTTAATTTTCAGAGGTGGATAATCAATTGTAAAAATGGCATTGCAGAACAATACGAGGTTATACTAATTTCAGGTAGCGTATTCTATTACAGGAACTTAGCGTTATGAGGACTATCGTCTCGACCCGACTTAATAGAAAACGACTTGCCGCGAAAAAATTCGCAGCAAGTCGTCTCTATTTTCGGTAATTTGTGTTTAGTATTCAGGATATCCGCCTGCGCCAGGCATAGCCGGCATAGCGGGCTTGGCATCTTTTTCCGGTTTTTCTGCGATAACCGCTTCAGTTGTAATAAGCAATGATGCAATTGAAGAGGAATTAATCAAAGCTGTACGTGCTACTTTTGTGGGGTCAATAATTCCTGCTTCAAGCATATCGGTAATTTTGTTTTTCTCAGCATCAAATCCGATATTTGTTTTTTCCTTCTTAATCTGCTCTACGATTACCGAGCCTTCCACTCCGGCATTAGCAACCAGCTGTCTTAAAGGCTCTTCCAGTGATTTCTTTATTATGTTAACACCTATCTGCTCATCGCTGTCTAATTTAATTTTTTCCAGAGCTGGGATACTTCTTATCAAACCAATTTCTCCGCCCGGAATTATTCCTTCTTCAACCGCAGCTCTTGTCGCATGAAGAGCATCTTCAACGCGCGCCTTCTTTTCCTTCATTTCTGTTTCTGTAGCAGCGCCTACGTTAATAACAGCGACTCCGCCAGCAAGCTTCGCAAGGCGTTCCTGCAATTTCTCTTTGTCGTAATCGGAATCTGTCTGTTCAATCTGCTTCTTAATCTGCGAGATTCTGCCCTGGAGATTCTGTGACTTTCCAGCGCCTTCAACAATAGTTGTATTTTCTTTATCAATCCTTACTCTTTTTGCGCGGCCTAATTCCTCAAGCTCAATTGAGTCTAATTTTCTGCCTAACTCTTCAGTAATTGCTTCTCCACCGGTAAGCGTTGCGATATCTTCAAGCATTGCCTTACGCCTGTCGCCATAACCGGGAGCTTTTACTGCGGCGCAATTAAGTATTCCTCTCATTTTGTTAACAACCAGCGTTGCCAAAGCTTCCCCTTCAATATCTTCAGCAATTATAAGGAAAGGCTTTCCTGCGCGGGCGATTTTCTCTAAAAGCGGAAGCATATCCTTAATGTTTGAAATCTTTTTCTCATAAATCAAAATGTAAGGCTCTTCCAGCGAGCATTCCATTTTTTCTGCGTCGGTCACGAAATACGGAGAAAGATACCCCTGGTCAAATTGCATACCTTCAACTACTTCAAGGGTTGTTGCCATGGATTTTGCTTCTTCAACGGTAATTACTCCGTCTTTTCCTACCTTATCCATAGCGTCAGCAATAAGCTCTCCAATTTTTACGTCTCCATTGGCGGCGATTGTTGCAACCTGTGCAATTTCTTTTTTATCTTTAACAGGCTTTGAAATTTTCTTGAGTTCATCAAGCACTATCGTAACTGCCTTATCAATACCCCTCTTAAGAGCCATGGGGTTTGCGCCGGCAGCAACATTCTTTAAACCTTCCTTAAAAATCGCCTCAGCCAAAACAGTTGCTGTAGTTGTGCCGTCACCTGCTGCATCAGAAGTTTTTTCGGCAACTTCCTTAACCAACTGTGCGCCTATATTTTCATAAGGATCTTCCAGGTCTATTTCTTTTGCAACGGTAACGCCGTCTTTTGTTATTGTCGGGGAACCGAATTTTTTATCAATAACGACGTTCCTTCCCTTTGGCCCTAAGGTAACTTTTACTGCTTTCGCAAGTATTTCAGCACCCTTAAGAACCGCTCTCCTTGCATCCTCGCTAAATATTAATTGCTTAGCCATTTTTTATTTCACCTCCAATTATGCGACGATAGCCAAAATATCCTCTTCTTTTACTATTAAATACTCCTCGCCATCTACTGTTATTTCTGTGCCGGAATACTTTCCGTAAAGAACAATGTCGCCGACCTTAACGTTTAAAGGGACTATTTTGCCATCATCAGTTTTTTTCCCGGTACCAACAGCGATGACTTTACCTTCCTGCGGTTTTTCTTTTGCCGTGTCAGGAAGCACAATGCCGCCTCTGGTTTGTTCTTTAGACTCTGACGCCTGAATAACTACTCTGTCTCCCAATGGTTTAATCTTCATACTGTACACCTCCTTAAAACTGTTTCATTTAGTTTATTAAATAATTCATTTTAGCAATCTCAAGTGTTGAGTGCTAAAATATTCTATTTAAAGAATAAAACTTGTCAAGATTTTTTTTACAGAAAACTAACGGTTGATTCTTCCGGCAAGCAGGTTTAAACCCTTCATAACAAGAAATTGGTCAAAAATTACAGGGCTTTTTAGGTTTTGCAGGATGAATTTAGCGTCTCCTCCGGTAATAATCACTTTGGCATTTTTTTTAACTCTTAAAATCTTTTTGTATTTTTCTATCAGCGAATTTACCATCAAAGAAAAACCTTCCGTTATGCCCAAGCTGATACTTTCATCTGTATCTCTGGGAATAGAAATTTCGGTTTTGTGTAATTTTATTTTTTTGGGCAAAAGTGCACAGTTTGATAAAACTTTAAGAGTAGAACCTATCCCTGGCAAAATCAGCCCGCCATCATAATCTCCGCTTTCCGATAAAATATCAAAAGTTATAGCAGTCCCGAAATCCACTATAATTCGTGAACCCTTGTATATTTTTTTTGCCGCATATGCCGCAACCAGCCTATCCATTCCAATGTGCCGTTTGTTATACAGCGATTTAATGGGTACCATTATATCCTCGCCTGCTATATAAAGATTTACCGCAAGTTCTTTTTTTATCTTTCTAAACAACCTGGTTACACGAGGCACAACCGAACAGATAATAATATTTTCCTGTTTGTTCCTGGAAAAAATTTTTTTGATATCTCCTATTTTAATATCAAGGGTAGGAATTATTTTTGTTCTGGTAATCCTTCCTTTATCATTTATCCACGTAAAATGTAAACTTGTATTGCCTGCATCAATTGCTATCATATGAAACGCACGACCTCCCTGGCTTTGTTTTTGCTATTAAACATTTCCTCTATTTCTCCGGTAGATGCCGCAGCATCAAATGTCAAAACTTCCCTAAGAAGAGAATTAATTTTTCCTTTTTTAAAATCAGTATATACGCTTACCATTTCTTTAATTAATTTAGGGAAGATTTTCTCCGTGTCATATTTTTTACCTGTTTCAATCAAAAGCGATGTAGCTTGCCCGGGAAGCTCCTCTTTAAGAGAATTTATATTAATACCTATCCCAATAATAACAAAATTTGGCTTTTTGCCGGTTGTTTTTGCCTCGACAAGTATGCCTACTATTTTTTTATCATTTATAATTATATCATTAGGAAGTTTTATTTTAATTCTTATTTTAGCCTCATCTTTGTCTTTTCTATGCTCTTTCTGTGAAGAAGCCAGTATATTCTCCAAAAACTTTGCCGTTGCCAAAGCCGAGATTAAAGGTAAATAATTTATTTCTGCGAGGCTATTTTGCGGCCTCATTATAAAAGAGGCATAAATCCCTTTGCCGGGAACAGATATCCAGCTTCTTCCCATTCTGCCCTTGCCGAAACTCTGGCTATCGGCAGAAACAACGGTAATTTCCTTAGCGCCCAAAAGCGCAACCCTTGAAGCATAGTCGTTTGTTGAGTCTACGGTATTAAGTTTTATTATTTTGATATACATATCTTTCTTAAAATGTAAACAGCATAGCGCAAAGCGCATGGCGTAAAACCAGAAACAGGAATTAGTTTTTCTGTTTTCTACGCTATGCCCTATGCGCCATGCGAGTTAAGCGCTTCTTTAAGCTCTTTTATTCTATCGCGAATATTTGCCGCTTTTTCAAATTGAAGGTTCTTGGCCGCGATAAACATCTCCTTTTCAAGCTCATCTATTGCTTCTCTTACTTCAAGCTCGTCTTCGCTTATCTCAAGCCTGTCGTGTATCTTCTCTTCTTCATTTATGTATATTTCTATGCCTTCCTTGATTGCTTTCTCAATACTTTTCGGAGTAATTTTGTTCTTAAGATTGTGCGCAAGCTGCACGCTTCTTCGCCTGTTGCTTTCAGAAATTGCCTGCTGCATAGAACGGGTTATTGTATCTGAATACATTACTACAAGTCCGTTTATATTACGCGCACACCTGCCTGCAACTTGTATAAGCGAGGTGCCTGAACGAAGAAATCCTTCCTTATCCGCATCCAGGATAGCCACCAAAGACACTTCGGGAAGATCCAGCCCTTCTCTTAACAGGTTTATGCCCACCAAAGCATCTATTTTTTTCATTCGTAAATCTTTCAAAATTTTTACCCTTTCTAAAGTATCTATATCCGAATGTATATACGCTATACTTAACCCTGCTTCCTTTAAGTATTGGCTCAATTCTTCAGCCATTCTTTTAGTGAGAGTTGTAACCAGCGTGCGCTCCCCTCTGGCTGCTCTTTTTTTTATCTCTTCAATTAAGTCATCAATCTGGTTTTTTGTAGGCCTCACTTCTATTTGAGGGTCAGCGAGTCCTGTCGGCCTTATTATCTGTTCAACAATCTCATTTGCGGAAAGTTTTATTTCAAATTCCGAAGGAGTAGCCGAAACAAACACAACCTGTTTCGCAAATTCCATAAACTCATCAAATTTAAGCGGCCGGTTATCCAGACAGGAAGGAAGCCTGAAGCCGTAGTCAACAAGAGTTTCCTTCCTTGATTTATCCCCTTCATACATTCCTCTTATCTGGGGAATAGTCACATGGCTTTCGTCAATAATTGTAAGAAAATCTTCTGGAAAATAATCCATAAGGCAATAAGGCCGGGAACCTGGCGGCCGGCCGGATAAGTGCCGCGAGTAATTCTCTATGCCGTGGCAATAACCCATTTCCTTTAACATCTCCATATCATATAAAGTGCGGCTCTTAAGCCTCTCTGCTTCAAGTATTTTTCCATTCTTCTTTAAAAAATTAAGCCGCTCTTCAAGCTCATAATTAATAGTTGTAAAAGCGCTCTTTATCTTATCTTCAGCCATTATAAAATGCTTTGCGGGATAAAGGCTTATTCTCTCAAGGTCGGAAATTTTATGCCCGGTTAACGGCTCAAATTCATAAATTTTCTCAATCGTATCCGAAAAAAAATCTATTCGCAATGCATTTTCCTTATAGGCAGGGAAAATATCCAAAGTATCGCCCTTAACTCTAAAGGTTGCCCTTTTAAAATCAAAATCATTTCTCTCATATTGCAAGCTAACCAGTTTTTTAAGAAAAAAATCCAGGGAAATTTTATCGCCTTTTTTT
>Ga0265297_10001018_pt1 | contig 70812 bp, 69 predicted proteins | sample Munlanlwell13791_FD_192502 | JGI IMG/M metagenome (GOLD analysis project Ga0265297, IMG submission 192502) | Leachate microbial communities from a municipal landfill in Southern Ontario, Canada - Leachate well 137-91 | ecosystem: Engineered > Solid waste > Landfill > Unclassified | place...
ATTGACTGTAAAACGATATGTCGAAAACCAGCTACACCACCAAGTTGAAATACCGAAACTGCCATTGGCTTAACCTGCGTAGCAGGTAAGAAAGAAACCACCAGCTTATTGCTGGTGGTTTTCATTTTATAATTTTTTACGGCGGTAGAGAGGGAGACTTTTTTCACGTACTCCACCCCCAACCCCTCCTCATCCCGTAAAAGCTTACGCTTTACGGGATGAGGAGGGGAGACTATATAAATAAATTTTATTTTATATTATTAATATGTTCTTTTAAATTTTTTAATACATTTAAAATATTACCTTCAATATCTTCATTGGTTATTCTAATGATAGAAATATCATATTGTTTAATAATATTTTCTCTTTCTTTGTCATATTCTTTATTCTCTTTTGTATTATGAATACCGCCATCTACTTCTATAGCTAATTTTAGTTTTGGACAATAGAAATCTAAAATAAAACCAGCTATTATATATTGTCGTCTAAATCTATAACCAAGTATTTGGTCTCTTTTTAATATTTTCCATAGTTTATCTTCTGCCTGGGTGGGATTATTTCTAAGTTCTCGAGCTAAAATAAGTTTATTTATATAAGACATATCAATAGTGTTTGCGAGAATAAAAGTCACCCCTCCTTACGCGTTAGCGTGAGGAGGGGCTGGGGGTAGAGTAAATTAACAATGAGACAAATTTTGGTCTTATGGAGTAATTCTATAAATCGTTCTAGGAAAAGGAATGGCTTCTCTAATATGCTCTAGCCCGCAAACCCAAGCTGTAATACGCTCAAGGCCAAAGCCAAAACCACCATGCGGCACCGAGCCATATTTTCTCAAATCAAGATACCAGTCATAGTCTTCTATCTTTAAGCCAAAATCTTTAATCCGTTTGGTCATTAAATCAAAATCATCTTCGCGTTGAGAGCCACCAATGATTTCGCCATAACCTTCTGGAGCTAATAAATCAGCGCCTAAAACTCGGCTCTCGTCAGCTGGATCTCTTTTCATATAAAAAGCTTTGATCTCAGCGGGGTAACGAGTCACAAAAATTGGGTTATCGTATTTTTTAGTTAGCATAGTTTCATCTGTAGCGCCTAAATCATCTCGATCTTTAATATCAGAGCCAAGTGCTTGCAATTCTTTGACCGCCTCGGCATGAGTTATTCTATAAAATGGTTTAGAGATATTGGCCAAAGGCTTAGTATCACGTTCTAAAATTTCTAATTCAAGTTTATTTTTTTCTAAGACGGCTTCTACCATAAACCTAATTAAAGCTTCTTGAATATCTAGGTTTTGATCAAGGTTAGTAAAAGCCATTTCGGCGTCCATCATCCAAAATTCGGTTAAGTGACGTCTAGTTTTTGATTTTTCAGCGCGGAAGGTCGGACCAAAATCAAACACTCGACCGTGCGCAAACATAGCCGCTTCTAAATAAAGTTGTCCGGTTTGTGATAAATAAGTTGTGGTGTCAAAATAATTGACTTTAAATAAATCAGTGGTGTTTTCTCCAGCGTTGGCTGTAATAATTGGTGAATCAATCTTAATAAAATCATTTTGTCTCATGAAATCATAAGTCGCATGAATCAAAGTATCACGTACTCTCTGAATTGCCCATTGTTTAGGGGAGCGTAGCCAAAGATGACGTTCGTCTAAAAGAAAATCAATGCCGTGATCTTTTTTAGAGATTGGATACTCTTCTGCAATTTGATAAAAACTAAAATCAGTTACTTGAATTTCATATTGCTCTTGTTTTGGGTGTTTAGTTATTTTACCAGTTAATTTAACAGAGCTCTCCAAACTAACTTTTTGTGCTTCTTCCCATTTATCAGACGTTAATTCATCGGCTGATAAAATGGCTTGGCAAGTCGCTGAGCCATCTCTAATTTGCCAAAAAGCGATTTTGCCAGATGAACGAAAATTATAAACCCAGCCTTCAAGCGTCACAATTTGAGACTCGTATTGATCTAAATTTTTGATTAAAATGGTTTTTGTCATAATGATTTATAATGTTGTAGCTTACTGGCTAGTTCATTAATAGTGTTTTTATATTATCAGCCAAAATGCACTTTGTCTAGTTTTTCCTTTAAAAATTGTTGATTTTACAGTATGATGAGTAGTATATGAAAAGGCATCTAAAAATTATCCGTCTTAGCTGGATACTAGCTTTAATACTATTAATGGCTTGGCTTTTAATACAAGCCATTGTGCCTTGGGGTAAAATCACTTATGAAACTAATTTTAAAAAACCAAATTATGTGATTGGGCGATTTTTACCAGCTGATAGAGTTGTCTTAAGTGATGGTTGGCCAAGCCTTAAGGCTGAACCAGTTTACTTTACGCTTTTTACGCCGCGTTTATTTTCTAAGGCAAGTATAAGTTTTGATTTTGAGGGTCCAGCGGAATTGATCAAACTTGGGCTGTGCCGTGATAAGGCTTTATGGAATTATGACCTTAAAGCTTTAAGCGACCAGCCACTTGAAAAATTAGCTAACGGTGATTTAAGGGCACGTTTAGAGTTTGATTTAGCCGGGGCTTGCCGCGATAAAAGTAGTTATTCTTTTATGATTTCTGCTCCAGGTTTAAATCAGGCTGATAAAGAATTAATAATTAAAAATATTAAAGTTGATTTAATTGGCGTTACTTTTTGGCAATATATTTTAAGATTTTTTTAAATATGAAGTTAAATTACGAAACAATCAGAGAAGTAAACTTAGCCTTGAGTGTGTCTTTGGCTAGTTTATTAATTTTAGAAACTCTTTGGACTGGATCAGTTTTAGCTTATATTAACTTAAATTATTGGTTGATTTTATGGTTTTTAAGTGTTATACTTTTATTGTTTAGTTCTAAGACAGAAAACTTTAAATAATTTTTAATTTTACTCTTAGTTAATAATAATTCTATGGAAAAGACAATTTTTTCTCAAATAGCTAATCGAGAAATTCAAGCTGAAATAATCTGGGAGGATGATAAATTTATTGCTTTTCTTGATGTTTTACCAATTCAGCCAGGACACACGATTGTAGCTCCTAAAGAACCAATTCCTGAGTTGGAAGAATTATCAACTGAAGATTTGGGACGTTTAATGGTTGTGACTCAGAAAGTTGGGGCAGCGCTTTTGAAAGGTTTAGGTGTGAAAGGTTATAGTTTGTTTCTAGACAACAAGGATGCTGCTAATCAACATATCCGTCATGTTCATTTTCATGTTGTGCCTCGCACTGAAGGTGATGGACTTGGCCGTTGGCCACAGACAGCTTATGACGCTGGTGAAGCTGGTCAGTATGCTGATAAAATTAGACAAGCTATTGCTTAGTTTTTAGTGAAATTTTTAGCCTGCTTATCTTCAATTAAGTTTATTAGTCCTATATTTTTTAAGAATATCGCGGGCTATAAATAATATGATTGCTCCAACCAAAGAAAAAAAGATACTGCTTAGTTTAATTGCCTCGCCTCAGACTAAGTGGAAAGATGAAATAACTAAATTAAGTACTTTAGGCATTAATGAAATAGCTTTGTTTATTAATTCTTTTTCGCTTGAACAGCGTAAGGAAGTTTATCGTTTACTGAGCGCTTCTAATCTAAAGTCTATTCCTTATGTTCATATTTCCAACGATTTTGAAGAAGGTGAAATAGATTATTTAGTGACAACTTATGGCACTTCGATTCTTGGCCTGTCATTAGATAATTCCTCCCTGGCTTTTATCGCTACTATGATAAAGTTTACTAACTTAATTGCTCCAGAAAATCCAGATAATAGTAAATTTGTGTCTATGTTTACTGATGAGGCTTTAAGTCGAGCTGGTGTGAGCGGAGTTTGTTTGGATGTTTCTACTTTAGAGTACAGTCGTCTTTATTCTAAAAAACAATATCAACTAGCCTTGCATGTTTTAGATCACCATCCTTTAAAAGCTACTCAAATTGGGCCAGTGTCTGAGAATTGGTTTAGAAAAACTTTCCATCTTAAATCACGCTACCTAAAAACTTTGGCTGACTTGGATTATCTTAAGAATGTCCCCCAGGCTTATTTAGCTGATTTGTTAATTTTAGATCTTGAAAATTCTTTGGAAGAGCAATTAGAGGTTAAGCGCTACTTAGAATTAATGTTTAAATAATTTTTGAGACTAAAGGTTGAGCCTAGGTAATTGCAACTAGTTCTCAACTTTATTTTACGTGTTTATTTGTAACTATTATGACTATTCTTATTCTAGGCGCTGCTGGAAATCTTGGGACAGCTTATAGTAGATTATTGGCCGATCAAGAAGATATTAAATTAGTGGCTTGGGATAAAACAGATTTAGATGTCACTGATCAAGGTATTTTAAGTAAAAAGATTTTTGATATCAAGCCCGACGTGATTATTAATTTAGTAGCTTACAACCAAGTTGATGCTTGTGAAAAAAATAAAAAGAACCAAACTATTGCTCGGCGTTTAAATGTCGAGTTTGTTAAAATCTTGGCTGAAATTGCTCTAGCCGTTAATGCTATTTTAGTTCATTATTCCTCAGATTATGTTTTTAAGGGAGATAAAGTTGAGGGCTATGATGAAACTGATACACCAGAACCACAAAACTTTTATGGACAAACTAAATTTGACGGAGAAAAAGAGTTACTTAAATTAACTGGCAAAGGTTTAAAGTGGTATTTAATTAGAACAGCTAGGCTGTTTGGCCCCAAAGGCTCTAGTTCTTTAGCTAAAAGAAATTTTTTTGATTTAATGTTGAGCTTGGCCGCTAAAAATCAGGAGCTTAAAGCAGTTAACAATGAAGTTGGTTCTTTTACTTATACAGTTGATCTAGTTAAGGCTTCTTGGGACTTAATTTTAGAAGCCTGTCCCTATGGTGTTTATCATTTAGTTAATAGTGGTTCCGCTAGTTGGTATGAAGGGGCTAAATATTTTTTAAGAGCTAAACTTGACTCTAGGATTGATTTAGCTAAGATTAAATCAATCACAAGCCAAGACCTGACTCAGCCTGCTAAACGCCCCGAGTATTCAGTCTTAATTAATACGAAGCGTCCCGTGCTTAGATCTTGGCAAGAGGCAGTTGATGACTATATTAGAAATTAATTTATGAAGGGAATAATTTTAGCTGGTGGCAAAGCAACTCGTCTTCGTCCCTGCACTAAAGTAACTAGTAAGGGTATGTTGCCGATCTATGATCGGCCAATGATTTATTATCCATTAAATACTTTATTAAAAGCTGGTATTACAGAGATTCTTATTATTGTTGGTCCAGAACATGCTGGACATTATTTAAATCTTTTAGGTTCGGGTAAAGAAATAAATGCTAGATTAAGTTATGAGATACAAACTGAGGCGCGCGGCATCGCCGACGCTTTTATTATTGGCGAGCAATTTGTTGGGACTGATAATGTGGTTATGATATTAGGCGACAATATTTTTGTTGACGATTTTAGTAGTGACATAAAATCATTTACTAAGGGTGCAAAAATTTTTGCTAAAGTTGTGCCAGATCCAGAACGTTTTGGTGTTGTAGAAATTGATGCTAATGGCAAAGCTTTATCTATTGAAGAAAAACCAGCTCAGCCTAAGAGTAATTTTTGTGTGACTGGTTTATATGTTTATGATAATCGTGTTTTAGACATAGCTAAAAACATTAAGCCTAGCGCTCGAGGTGAATTAGAGATTTCGGATATTAATAACTGGTATTTAGCGCAGGGAGAGCTTGAGGTAGCTATGGTAAACAATGAATGGATTGATGCCGGTACTTTTGATAGTTTGCTAGAAGCGCAAAAAATTGCTAAAGATAAGCTGAAGCCAAAAATGATTATTTAATTATGTCAGACAATAATTCACCACAAGTTTATATTGGTTTTATAACTTTTGGCGCTTTAACCGCGCCTTATTTAGCAGGTTTTTTAAATAGTTTGGCTCAGCAAACTTTTAAAGATTTTCAAATCGTAGTTTATGATAATACGCCAGCTAATGAGCTGGAACATTTAAACCTCTTGCCAGATGAAGTAATTGTTTTTAAGGGCAGTGAAAATGTTGGTTTTAGTAGAGCTTATAATAAGTTAATTTCCGAGGCGATAAAAGCTCGGGCTAAATATTTTTTAGTGATTAATCCAGACACTTATCTTAAGCCAGAGGCTTTAGAGTTATTGGTTAAGGGTTTAGAGAGTGATGAACAATTAAGTAGTGTTTGTCCAAAATTATTAAAACTTGATTTTAAAAACAATCAATTAACTAACATTATTGATAGCTGTGGTTTAGTGATGCATCCTGGACTTGGTTTTTCTGATTTAGGACAGGGCATGATTGATCATGGTCAACACAACACCGGTGCTATTTTCGGAGTTTCAGGTGCAGCTGGTCTATTTCGTTTAAGCGCTTTAGAAGCGGTAGCGGAAAATGGTAATTATTTTGATGCTAATTTTTTTATGTATAAAGAAGATTGTGATTTAGCTTATAGATTATATTTAGGCGGTTTTAAGTCTAAACTTATTCCTGAGGCCTTAGTTTATCATGACAGAACCGCGAGCGGAGGTAATTTATGGGAAAGATTTGTTAAGCGCCGAGATCGATCACGTGATATTAAACGTTGGGCCTTTATTAATCAGCATTTTTTATTTATTAAATATTGGTCTAAACAGAGTTTTTTTAATCGTTTAGCAATTATTATTAGAGTTAAATTATTGTTTGGCTATGCTTTATTGCTAGAGCCACATTTATTAGCGTGTTATAAAATTATTTTTCAGGAGTCTAAAAAACTTAAACGTTATTAATATGGACTTATCAGTAATTATTGTCTCTTACAATGTTAAGGATAAATTAAAAAATAATTTAACGGCTTTAGTAAAAAGCTTAGGGGTTAATTTTGAAATTTTTGTAATTGACAATGCTTCAACTGATAAGACGGTCGAGATGCTAAGCACCGAATTTCCTAGTATTAAATTAATTAGCAATGATACTAATCTAGGTTTTGCTGCCGCCTGCAATCAAGGTATTAAACTAGCTAGTGGGCGTTATGTTTTATTGCTTAATCCAGACATGAAAGTAATGGCTGATACTTTATTTTCAGCTGTTGAGTGGTTGGATAAAAACGAGCAAGCAGCGATTTGCGGTATTAAGTTGGTAGATGAAAATAATAAAATTGTCTCACAAGTCAGGAATTTTCCTACTGTGTTTGATCAATTTGTCATTGCTTCAAAATTAGCTCATCTTATGCCTTGGTTATTAAATAATTATCTTTGTTCTAAGTTTAATTATGAAGCTGAAGCTAAGGTAGATTCTATTCGTGGTTCTTTCTTTTTAATTAGACGCTCTACTCTGGAAATTTTAGGATTACTAGATGAGCGTTATTTTATTTGGTTTGAGGAGGTTGATTATTGTCGTTTAGCTTTAAGTAAGGGTTTGGAAGTTTGGTACACGCCGGTTGCGACTGCGACTGATTATGTTGGACAAAGTTTTAAGCAAGTTGATTTAACAACTAGACAAATTTATTTTAAAACTAGTATGTTAGCTTATTTTGAAAAATGGCATTCATTGTGGCAGCTTTTAATTTTACGTTTGGGTTGGTTGATCGGTAACTTATTAGTAAAAATAATTTCTTAATATGGCAAAATTGGCTGTGATTGTTAGCCCTAATTATAAAGATTATGCTAAAAAATATTTGCATGATTGTTTAACTAGTCTACGCGCTCAAACTATTAAGGAATTTGATTTATTTTTAATTGATAATGAAACGAGCTTAGAGACTTGTTTATTTTTGCAAATGGCAGCACCTGAAGCAACCGTGATTCCTTTAGAGAAAAATGAAGGCTTTGCTGGCGGGAACAACGCGGCCTTAAAAATTGTTTTAGCTAATAATTATGATTATGTTTTTCTAATTAACATGGACGCAGTAGCTAAAGAAAATTGTTTAGAAGAATTAATTAAAGCAGCTGAACTAGAACCGCAGGCGGCTGCGATTCAAGCTCGTTTAATGCTTTGGCCAGAAACAGATTTAATTAACAGCTTAGGTAATGAAACTCATTTTTTAGGTTTTGGTTATGGCAAAGATTATCGTCAAACTTTTAATAATGAAAAAGATGGTCGTTTGAAAAAAATTTGCTATGCTTCGGGGGCTGGTGTTTTATATCGTGTGGCAGCTTTAAAACAAGTCGGTTTATTTGATGAAGAATTGTGGATGTATAATGAGGATCAAGATATTTGTTTAAGTTTTTGGTTACAAGGTTATAAAACGATGATAGCGCCGCAGGCTGTAGTGTATCATAAATACGAATTTAGTCGCTCAATTTCGAAATATTATTGGATGGATCGAAATCGTTTAATTGTGATGTTAAAACATTACCGTTTAGCAACTTTGATTTTATTAGCCCCCGCTTTTATGGCTGCTGAATTTGGTTTAGCCTTTTTTGCTTTATTGTCCGGTTGGTTTAATGAAAAATTAAAAGTTTGGCAATATTTTTTAAGTCTGACTCATTGGCGTCAAATTATGGTTAAGCGCAAAAAAATTCAAGCCAATCGTAAATTAACTGATCGCGCTTTGACTAGTCTTTTCACAGCTGATATTCTACATCAGGAAGTAGATGATAAGCGTTTAAAATTTATTAATCCTTTGTTTAGGTTTTATTGGTTTTTAGTAAGGCTAATTATGTGGTGGTAAATCTATGGATATAAGTATTGTCATTGTTAATTATAAAAATAAGGGCTTAACTCTCAATTGCATTAAATCAATCGGAGAGTCGGTTTTTAATAACTTAAAACATGAAATTATTGTCGTTGATAATGATTCAGATGATAATATCGGTCAGATTTTAGCTTGGCAATATCCGCAAGTTATTTTTATTCAAAATAAAAAAAATTCTGGCATGGGATCAGGTAATAATCTTGGTATAAAAAAAGCTACTGGTAAATATCTGGTAATTATGAATCCAGACACTCTGGCCTTTCCTAATACTTTTACTAAGTTGTTTGAGTTTATGGAAAATAATCCAACCGTTGGTGTGGTTGGACCAAAACAATATAATCCTGATAAGAGTATACAAGATTCTTGTTATCGTTGGCACAGTTTACTAACGCCATTTTTCCGCCGTACTTTTTTAGGTCGCCTAAAAATTGCTAATCTAGAAATTAAACGTTATTTAATGCGTGATTATAATAAAAAGACGCCTCGCGACGTTGATTGGTTACTTGGGTCTTGTTTATTTATTAGGACTAGCGCCTTAAAACAAATTGGTTTATTTGATGAGAGATTTTTTCTTTATTTTGAAGACACTGATTTATGTCGTCGTTTTTGGCAGAAAAATTGGCGCGTGGTTTATAATCCAGAGGTAGAAATTATTCATAATCATAACCGTGAAAGTGCGCGCCAGCCTTGGTATACTTGGTTTATGAATCAGGCTAGCCGACAACATCTTAAGTCGTGGTGGCGTTATGTTTTAAAGTGGGGCTGGGGGACGCCGGAATCACATTAAGCTTAGGTCAGAGTGGCTCATGGTTTTATAAAGCTAATCTAAATATTCCTGCTTTGCCATTATATTCTCCGTAAACATAAAGCATTTTAGCGTCAGCGGAGACGGTTACTAATTTTGAGTTTTTTATTGGTGCTAAGCTAATAGTAAAAGGCTGTCTGCCATTAACATAAATTCTAATATCATCTTGCATCGCCATAATAATGGCGGTTTTTTTATTAATAGGCGCTAAACTATTAATTGTTGAGCCAAAACGACTAAGTAAATATTCTGAATCTTCTTTATCCCAACGCCTTAACTCAATGCCAGTAGAATAAGTTAGTGAGCCATCCTGCCAGCGACCATGTTTAAAATTTTTAGAAACTTCTAGTAAACGTGGCTGTGAAAAAATTGCCAATGGTTCGTCTAGGACATAAAAGTTTTCTCCGTTAATTAGTACTGGCTTAGGAGAATTTTCTTGGCTTAATTTATAATTTCCGCTTGGCAAATCTATTGAATTTAATTTTCCTTCCATTGAGCCAATGAAGAGTTTTGGTTGGTTGCTTTTTTGTTTAGTAATAATATATATTTGATCAGCTCTCATTAAATAATCAACAATGGTTAAATCTTTTAACTGTTGGTTGAGTGATAATTCAGTAATAATTTTAGTGCTAATGGTGTAACGTAAAATTTTATTATTAGCCACAAAATAAACCATATCTTCATGATTGTTCCATCTGGTTAAAGTAACAGCCTTTTTTGCTTCTACTGATAAATCAATAATTTTTTTTGTATCTAGTTCAATAATTAAGTCAGCTAACGTTATTTTTCCGTTATTACTAGACCAATTAATTTCTCCTGTCAGGGGTATATTGTCTAAGGCGATTTCTTGGATTTTATTAGTTAGATCGATCACACTTAGCAAATCTTTTTTAAGCAAAACTATTTTCTCCCCATTAGGAGAGAGTTCAGATCTAGTAGCGTTTAGTTCATAAATTATTTCTGGCTCCATTTTGCTAAATAAACCAATGGTACTAAAGTTGGCTACTTCGCCTGGAGCTAAAAGAAATTTTTCTTCCCATGGCCAATAGCCAGCTTTTTCCAGCTTAATAGTATATTCTCCCGGGGCCAGATTTTTTATTTTTGCTTTAGTCGTAAGCGGTTCATCTTTTTTTAAAAAATTAAGCCAGCTATTATCAAGCTGTTTATTGTTCAAAAAAATGGTTGCCTCGGCTGGTTCGCTGTCTATTAAAATGCTACCAGTTTTTTCTAAACTGAAGCGACTCCAATTAATAGTATGTCCAGTAGCATAAATTAAGACAACTGGAACAAGAATACAAAACAATAAAACAAAGCCGATAAATATAATTCGTCGATACAGTAAAGGCATAATTAATTTTAGTCTGTGTTATTTAGGTAAGACACAGTTTTATTTTTTGTTTAGTTAAAAAATATTAAAACCAGTAAATTACTCAGTGCGTTTAATATCTAGCCCTAAAGATTTTAGTCGATCATCAATTCTTTCATAACCTCTTTCAATTTGATAAATATTATCAATTTCAGTATTACCTTTAGCGATTGCGCCAGCGATAATCATAGAAATACCAGCTCTTAAATCCGGCGACGTTAGAGTTCTGCCGTGTAAAGGCGTTGGACCTTGAATAACAACTCGATGCGGATCACACATTGTAATGTTAGCCCCCATTTGCGTTAACATATCAGTAAACAACAAACGACGGTCATAAATTGTTTCATGAATAATTGAAGTTCCAGTGGCTTGAGTCATTAAAACAGTAAAGGGTGATTGTAAGTCAGTTGGAAAACCAGGGTACTCGTGAGTTTTTAAATTATAAGCCGGAATTATTTTTGGCACCTCAACTATTTTTAACCAATTTTCTCCCTGCTCAACGACAATGCCTAGTTTTTTAAAAATAGTAATTAGAGAATCAAGGTGGTCAGGACGACAATTTTTAATAGTTAGTGGTGCGCGCGCAGCCGCCGCTAAAATCGCAAAAGTTCCAGCTTCAATTCGGTCAGGAATAATTTCAACTTCAGCTCCAGTTAAAGCTTCAACGCCTTCAATCGTAATAGTTGGGGTTCCGGCTCCAGTAATTTTAGCGCCGGATTTATTTAGGTGCTCAGCTAAAGCCACGATCTCTGGTTCCATGGCACAATTTTTTAAAATAGTTTTACCCAGAGCTAAGGTCGCAGCCATAATAAAAGTTTCTGTCCCTGTAACACTAACGGTAGTAAAAAAATAAGAACAACCTTTTAAACGCTGAGCACTGATATGATAATAATTATCTTTGAACTCAATCTTAGCACCCATGGCTTTAAAGCCATCAATAAATAAATCAATTGGTCTAAGTCCAGCTCCAATTACGCAACCTCCTGGATGAGGGAACATCACTTCGCCAGTGCGCGCAAGCAAGGGTGCCACAAACATAATTGAAGCTCTTAATTTATTAGCAAATTTAGCTTCTAAAACTATTTTATTAGTTTGCTCCATTCTTAAGATTAATTGGTCACCATTTTGCGTCACCACACCGCCCAAATCTTCAAAGATTTCAAGCGATCTTTTTATATCTTCAATGGCAGGAACATTTTTAACCACTACGGCTTCTTTAGTTAAAATCGCTGCTGGAATGATTTTTAAAGCCGCATTTTTTGCTCCACCAACGCTAATCTCGCCTTGTAAGGGCTTTTGGCCCTGAATAATGAATTTAGACATATATTTCTTATTAGTGTAGCTCTAATCATTGATTATTTCAATGGCTAGGTATTTTAATAAGCTCTTTTTTTAAGAGCCTTACTATGATACAATAGATAGCATATGACAAATCAATTTTATCCTAAAAAATCAAGCAAGCAGATAGTGCTCTATATTTTTGTGAGTATCATTGCTTTGGGCTTAGCGTTTTTCTCTGGTTTTTATTATGCCGGCGATAATACCCTAGTTGGCACTTTTAATGTTTTAGAAGGTAGGGTGCTTAACAAAGACAGAGTCTCTCAAGATGTTGATTTTAAAATGTTTTGGGAAGTTTGGAATACTTTAAAAAGAGATTATGTGGCGGCTGACACTTTGACTGAGAAAAAATTATTTTACGGTGCTTTGCAAGGCCTAGTTGCTGCGACTGAAGATCCTTATTCAGTTTTTATGAATCCGGAAGAAGCTAAATCATTCGAAGAAGATTTGTCAGGTGCTTTTGAAGGGATCGGCGCCGAAATTGGTTTTCGTAATGAGATGTTAACGATCATCGCGCCTTTAGAAGGCATGCCAGCTATTAAAGCTGGAGTGCAGGCTGGTGATAAAATTTATGCGATTGATGGTGATGTCGCAACTGCTTTATCAGTTGAAGAGGCAGTAAAAAAAATTCGTGGCCCCAAGGGGACAAAAGTTACCTTAACTTTAGTGCGTGATAAAGTTGATAAGCCAATTGATATTACTATTACTAGGGCAACCGTAGTGGTTAAGAGCGTTACTACTTCATTTAATGATAAGACTAAAATTTATACGATTAAAATATCAAGTTTTAATAATGACTCAGAAGATTTGTTCAATCAAGCGGTTAGTGAAGCTCTTATTAAAAAACCAAAGGGTATTGTGCTTGATTTACGCAATAATCCTGGAGGTTATTTAGAGACGGCTGTTAGTTTAGCTAGCGAATGGGTTAAAGAGGGCCAGATTGTTGTAGAAGAGTTTGGTGATGGCAAAAAAAATGAGCATCTAACTAACGGCGCTGCCCGTTTAGCTAATTTTCCTACGGTAGTTTTGGTTAACGAAGGCTCTGCCTCAGCTTCAGAAATTGTTGCCGGTGCTTTAAAAGATTATGGAATAGCTAAATTAGTTGGTCAAAAAACTTTTGGCAAAGGTTCAGTTCAGGTTTTAAGACAATTAGAGGATGGTTCAGTTGTTAAAATCACCACTGCTAAGTGGTTAACGCCTAAAGGTAATAATATTAATGATCAAGGGATTGAACCAGATATAGCAGTTGAGATAACTGAGGCTGATCGTAATAAAGACAAAGATCCTCAGATGGAGCAAGCGCTTAAAATTTTACTGCCTTAACTATTTTTAGCATGAGAAAAAAAATTAAAATTTTTTCATCAGGTTTTACACTCTTTGAAGTAATTATCACTTTGGCAATTATGATTGTAGTTTTTAGTTTAGCTATTTCAGAGATTAAGACAACTAACTCAAGATCAAGTTTAACTTTAACGACTGAGAATTTAGTGAGTGACTTGCGAATGACTGTTATGTCAGCTCTTAATTCAGAGACGCTACAACTTAAAACACCAACTAGTTGGGGAGTTTATTTTAACACCAGTAGCACAGCCTCAACTTACACTATTTTTGCAGATCTTAATGGTGATGGGGCTTATAATAGTAATGAAAAATTTAAAACCGTGACCTTAGCTAGTAATCTAAATATTAGATGTGTTTCGGTCAGTACTAATCCTTGCGCTTCACCATCAACCTTGATGTTTAGTGTCCCTTTGGTCACCCCTTATCTTAATGGTGGTTTAGTTGATACTTTCGGTGATGTTATTATTGAACTAGAAGATCTGGCTAGTCCAGCTCAACCAGATGAGCCAACCAATTTAGCTATTAAGAAAATTTTTATTAATTCTTTAGGAGTAGTTAGTTCTGAATAATATGCAACAGCACCAGACTGAAAAAGCTTTTACTCTTCTAGAGGTCGTTGTCTCCCTAGGTTTATTAATTATGGTGTTTGGTAGCGCTACTTCTTTATTAATTTTAACTAGAGAGTCAGAACAAACTTCTAAAAATAATTTAATTGCAGCTTATTTAGCCAAAGAAGCGCAAGATTTAGTGCGCTACCAAAGAGATGCTAATTATATAAGTGGGCGTTCGTCTTTTTATGGAATTGGAGTTGAATCTGATGGCTCTACTTATAGACTTTTAATTGATTATACCGGACAGATTATAGAAGCCACTTCGACTGATGTTAAATTAGTGAGCCCACTAAAGATTAATGATCAGGGTTTTTATTATCACACCGACGCCCCTGAAGCACCAGCATCAATTTTCCGTCGTTTGGTTACTACTACTTATCATGCGGCTAGCCCTGATTTACCAGCTTACCTTGATGTAAAAACTGAAGTATATTGGCAAAGTGATACTAAAAAAGATACTTATATTTTAGAGTCTCAGGTTTTTGATTGGCATTAGTTTTATTTTTAATAATATGAAAAAAATTATTCTACAATCTAACTCTGGCTTCACGTTATTAGAAATAATGATTGCGATTGGTTTATTTACTATTGTCATGTTGGTTACGACTAGTATGTTTTTACAATCAATTGATAGCCAGTCTCGCTCGGTTAGTTCTAAAGATATTCAAGAAGGTTTAAACTATGCTTTAACCATTATGTCTAATGAGCTGGTTAAAGCTAATAAAGATATTGGTTGTACTTGTCCTGAAGAAAATAAATTTTTTTGTTTAAGTGAATCAGGTGATAGTTTAACTTTTAAGAATACAGAGAATAAATGCACAATTTATAGTCTAACCGAATCTACGGTCAATAGCGGAATTAATGTTTTATCAGTTAGTTATGATGGGGGCGCTCCGATTGCATTAACACCAAGCAATATTAATGTTACTAAGCTATTTTTTAATATTAGCAACGCAGAGAGGGATGCTTTTGCGATTGCTAAGGCCACCGTTCTAGTAGAGGCTCAGAGTTTAGCTAGAGAAAATTATCCAGCTACTGTCTCTTTACAAACAACAATTACTGTTAGTCAATAATAATATGAAATTTATTTTAAAGCGTTTAAAAAAACAACCAGGTATGGCCATGATTATTGTTTTAATAGTGTCTTTTATTGTTTTGGCTACGATTGGTACCGGCGCTTCAATTATTGCTAATAATTTAAATAAAGCTGGTGGTCAAGCAGCTAAAGCGAAGGCCGAAGTTAATGCCGTGGTAGCTTTTGAAAAATTAAAAGCCTTATTTAAAATTAATCCTAAGTTTTTAGAAACTTGTAGTGGTGGAACAGATTGTCTTAATTTAAATAATAATCTTACTAGTGACACTTGTGTATCTTGTACTAATCAAGCAGCGACTTATGTAGATGGTAATATAAAATATAAAATAAAAATTAATGAGTTAACCCAGCCTAGCGCTGGTAATGGAGATCCGCCTAATTATGTCACTGGTTCAGCAGTTTTCTCATTAACTGGTTATTATAAAAATATTAGTCAGCAGAAAATTAGTAATGTTTGTCTTGACTATTGTTCTTTAGCTAATTATGAATGTGGCTCTAATGGTTGCGGTGGAAGCTGTGGTACTTGTCCTGATGACAGGCCTCTTTGTACTACAGCACACAAATGTGAATCAGCTGAAGCTGTCTGTAGTAATATCGGTCTTGAATGTGATGATAAATGTGGTGTTGGAGCTTTGTGCGGCGGAGGAACTTTGATTGATATAGAGCAGGGGATAATTGTTTCCTCGCCAAATTGTAATACTGAGCCTTGTGAAACTGATGATTTTGTAGCGCTCTGGGATGATCAAGACGAATATACTGACACCGGAGCTTATGACACTAGAGATGGTAGGAATAACAAAGAAAATCTTGTGGCGGACGCAAGGTATGTAGCTGCTAACTCATGCTTTAATGCTAATTATAATGGTTTTAATGGGTGGTATTTGCCAGCTAAAGATGAACTTGAGATTATGTTTCAATCTTCTAAAGAGGGTTCAAGTGCTGGCTATAGTGAAAATAATTGTTATTGGTCTTCAACCGAAGAGAATATCTCTAATGTCTATATAGCTGGTTTTGCAGGACAATATGAAAATTGTCTTAATCGTAGCCAAGAAAAAAAGAATGAGTTATACGTTAGATGTTTAAGACGCTGGAAATAAATTATGTTAGTTCAAGAAGCTAATAAAAGAATTATAAAATTAAGGCAAGAAATTGAGCGCCATAATTATCTTTATCATGTTCTAGATCAACCAGAAATTAGTGATGCGGCTTTGGATAGCTTGAAAAATGAATTAGTTAAATTAGAAAGACAATTTCCTGACTTAATTACACCTGATTCGCCAACCCAACGCGTGAGCGGAAAACCCCTAGCCGCGTTTAAAAAAGTTGAGCATAGCTTAGCTATGCTTTCTTTATTTGACGCCTTTAGCGAAGAAGACATGACACAATGGGAAGAGCGTTTAGTAAAAATTTTAGGAACCAAAAAAGATTTACATTATTTTGCTGAGTTAAAAATGGACGGTCTGGCCATTAGTTTAATTTATAAAAATGGCGTCTTGGTTAAGGCGGCGACGCGCGGCGACGGTCGCGTTGGTGAAGATGTCACGTCCAATATTAAAACCATTGCTTCAATTCCTTTGCGTTTACGCCTTCCTACTAAACAAGAATTATTAAAAATTGGTCTAGCTAATTCAAGTATTGAAAAAGTTTTAGCTAATTTAAGTACTGGAGAAATTGAGATTAGAGGCGAGACCATCATGACTGAAGCAGTATTAAAAAAGTTAAATAACGAGAACAAAAAATTAAATAAGCCCTTGTTAGCTAACGCTCGCAACGCCGCAGCTGGTTCAATTCGTCAGCTAGATCCGAAAATTACAGCCAGTCGCGAACTTGATTTCTATTGTTATGATATTGCAACTGAGTTTGGGATTGAGCTTCATAGTCAAGAGCATAGTTTAGCTAAATTATTAGGTATTAAAGTTTTGGGCTTTAATAAATCATGTAGCAACTTAGACGAAGTGATTGATTTTCATCACTCGTGGGAAAAGAAAAGAGAGAAGTTGCCTTTTGAATGCGACGGCGTCGTCGCGGTAGTTGATGATACAAAATTATGGTCTAAGCTAGGTATTGTTGGAAAAGGCCCACGCTATATGATGGCTTATAAATTTGCCAATGAACAAGCCACCACAAAATTATTAGACGTGGAATGGCAAATTGGTCGTAGCGGAACTTTAACCCCAGTGGCAAAATTAGAACCAGTTAGGGTTAAGGGTGTTATGATTAGTAATGCTACGCTTCATAATTTTGATGAAATTGAACGCTTAGGAGTTAAAATTGGTGATACGGTTATTGTAGAGCGAGCCGGCGATGTGATACCTAAAATTATTGCCAGCTTAGTAAAATTACGCACTGGTGCAGAAAAAACTATTAAAGCGCCGACCAAATGTCCGATTTGTGATACACCAGTTATTAAAAAAACCGGAGAAGTCGCTTATCGTTGTCCTAATAAAAATTGTTATGCAGTTAATTTACGTCATTTAATGCATTGGACTTCTAAAACTGGTCTAGAGATTGATAGTTTGGGTCCAAAAATTATTGAACAACTAGTGGCCTCAGGCTTAGTTAATGATCCAGCTGATTTTTACACTTTAACTAAGGATGATTTTCTGTCATTAGAAAGATTCGCTGATTTGTCATCAGCTAATTTAGTGGCTGCCATAGCTAAGTCAAAAACTCCAAGCCTAGAAAAGTTATTATATGCTTTAGGTATAGAGCATGTTGGTGAAGAAACAGCTTTAATGCTCGCTAGGCAAGCCGTTATTTGGTCTAAATTAAAAAAACAAAGCTTGGCGACGCCGAAAGATTTAGGTAATTTATTTGTTGGGCTAGATAAAGAAACTTTAGAGGCCTTACCTGATATTGGTACTAAGGTAGCCGAAAGTATTATCAATTGGTTTAATAATAAAACTAATCAAAATTTTTTAAAAAAATTAACTACCGCTGGTTTAAAGATTGTTTTGCCGCGTTTAAGTATTGGTAAATTAAATAATAAAAGTTTTGTTTTAACCGGAACGCTTAATAATTTTTCACGTGACGAAGCCAAGACTTTAGTTAGAAATCATGGCGGACAAATTTCAGAATCTGTTAGTTCGCAGACTGATTATGTGGTAGTTGGAGATAAACCGGGTAGTAAGTATGAGAAAGCTAAGAAATTAGGTCTTAAAGTTTTAACTGAGGAGGAGTTTATTGAGCTGACTAGTTAACTTATTTACCTCACCCGCTCCATCCCCGTTAAAGCGGGGTCGGGGCACCCTCTCCATCCCGCCTAGGCGGGATGGAGAGGGTTAGGGGCGAGGTATTTTAAAACATGGGATCCTAGCTTATTTCTGCTTGCTCCAATATTTTTTAAAGGGTATAATATAATAAAGTACCGCTTTATTTTAAGAGGTTTTAATCAAGCTTTTATGAAAAAATACTTAAAAGGTTTTACCCTAGTTGAGCTTTTGGTTGTCATTACTATTATTGGTGTTTTATCAACTATGACTGTAGTTTATTTAGAATCAGCTCGTATGTCAGCCCGTGATGCTAGACGTTTAGCTGACATCAAACAGATTCAGTTAGCCTTGAAAATGTATTATAACGACTTAGGCGCTTATCCGGCTACAGTAACTCCTGGTGGTAGTATTGCTAATGGTGGTACTAATTATTTATTGCGCGTGCCAACTAACCCTAAACCATATATTGATAATGATTGTCCTGATCAAGATTATCAGTACAAGCAACTAGAAAACGGTCAGCGTTATAGTTTGTCATTTTGTTTAGGTACTAAGATTGATGATCTTGATGCTGGACCTCATGCAGCTACGCATAGTGGTATTTTAAATTGTCCTGAGAATTACGTAGCCGTGCCTGGCAGCGCCACATTTGATACTAATGATTTTTGTGTAATGAAATATGAAGCTAAATGTGCTTTTAGCGATGATTTAACCAAAGGAATAACTGACAACAGAACAGAGAACCAAACTTATGATAATGGCAGTGGCAATCCAATGTCATTTGCTTGTAAGGATATTAATGATAGGACTCCAGTTTCACTGGTCTCCGGCGATCCAATTGCTAACATTTCTGTTCAAGAGGCCAAGGAGTACTGCACAACCATTGGAGCTCATTTAATAACTAATGCAGAGTGGATGACGATTGCTAGAAATGCCGAAACTGTTTTTAGTGCGGATGATAGGCTTAGTAACTGGGACGATGGTAATTTTGGTCAAGGTTCTATGCCACAAGGCGTAGCTTATAACAAATTAACCCAAGATGCTACTTTAGAATATTTTGATGTCCCAGATCAAACCAATCCACAGGTTAGGCCAAGACGAACAGTCATACTTTCTACTGGTCAAAAAATTTGGGATCTGGCTGGTAATGTATCTGAGTGGGTTGATGAGACTTGTGAAGAAATAAATTATTATAATAATAATGCATATATTAACTGGGATGAAGAAAATAATCCTGATTTGAGTGATTATGAAAGGCCAATGTCTGGTCCTTCAGGATTAAATTGGACTCATGAAGTTCAGGGTATTGGTCAATATTATGGTTGTAGTAAGGATGGAAATAGTTTTATTCGCGGCGGTGATGCTGCTGAGGGTAATAAGGCTGGAATCTATGGCTTGAATCTTGGGACTACTGATGAATTTTATTATAATCCTTTGGTCGGTTTTCGTTGTGTAAAATAATTATTTAATACCTAGAGTTTTAGTTTGTATTGTTTATAAATTTAAATAAATGTCTTTTTCTGCTGCTGACATAAAACATATTGCTCATTTAGCTCGTTTAACTTTAACTGAGCAAGAAATAAAACAGTACCGCCGAGAGATCAGCGGTATTGTTAGCTATGTTGATAAATTAGCGAGTGTTAATGTTAACAAAGAAGAAGCTACTGTTAACTTAAATATGGCTGATAATTTATTAAGATCTGATATAGTCGTGGAATGGGACAAAATAGAAAAAGAAAATGCCCTAGCCTCAGCCCCGCGCCAGAAAAATCGTTTAGTGGCCGTACCTAGAATTTTTGAATTATGAAATTAAATGAATTAACAATTAAACAAGCTGCTTTTAAATTAGCTACTAAAGAAATTACTAGCCTCCAGTTAACTAAAGCTTGTTTAGAAACTATTAAGCGTCATAATAAATCACTCAACGTTTGTTTATTAGTTGATGAAGCTGGCGCGTTAAAGGCGGCTAAACTGGCTGATGAACGTTTAAATAAGGGCGAGCGCGGCGCCTTACTCGGTATTCCGTTTTTAGCTAAAGATAATATCATGACCAAGGGTCTTAAAACCACTGCGGCGTCTAAAATGTTAGCTAATTATATCGCGCCTTATGATGCCACAGTTATTAAAAATTTAAAAAAAGCTGGCGCTGTACTTTTGGGAAAAACTAATTTAGATGAATTTGCCCATGGTGCTTCAACTGAATATAGCGCTTTTGGGGCGACTAAAAATCCTTGGGATAAAAAACGTGTCCCGGGCGGCTCTTCGGGCGGTAGCGCTGCCGCGGTCGCAGCTAATTTTTGCTTATTTGCTTTAGGCACTGACACAGGAGGATCAGTTAGGCATCCAGCGTCTTTTTGCGGCGTCGTTGGCCTTAAACCTAGCTATGGTCTTAGTTCTAGGTTTGGACTAATTGCTATGACTAGCTCAACTGATGTACCAGGCTGTCTTACTAAAACGGCTGAAGATGCTAGTTTGGTTTTACAGGTTATGGCCGGCGCTGATAAAAATGACGCTACTACTATTACTCAAGCTATTCCTGATTATAATCAAGTAGCTAAAAATTTTTCTTGGAAAAATATTACTATTGGTGTGCCGAAAGAAATTGATTCTTTAGCAGTGGCGCCTAATGTTAAAAAAGCTTTTCTTAAAATGAAAGAAGATGTAAAAAGTGCTGGCGGAAAAATAATTAAGATAGATTTACCTTCGCTAGACTTTGCTTTAGCAGCTTATTATATTATTACGCCTTGTGAAATAAGTTCTAATTTAGCACGTTTCGATGGCTTACGTTTTGGTTTGCCTAATTTAAAAAATAAAAAATTAGCTAACGCTTATGAAGCGGTACGTGAGGCGGGATTTGGAGCGGAAGTTAAGCGCCGAATTATTCTAGGAACTTATTGTTTAAGCGCTGGCTATTACGAAGCTTATTATTTACGAGCCCAAAAAGTTAGAACTAAAATTATTAATGATTTTAAAAAGGCGTTTAAAGTTTGTGATTTTATTATGACACCAACGACGCCGACTTCAGCTTTTACTTTTGGTGCTAAAACTAAAGATCCACTCAAGATGTATTTAGAAGATTATTTTTTAGTACCAGCTTCTTTAGCCGGCTTGCCAGCTATCTCAATGCCTTTAGCTAAAAAACCTTTGCCTTGCGCTGTTCAGTTTATTGCTCCAATGATGAAAGAAGATAAATTATTAGCCTTAGCTCGAGCTAGTGAAGAGTTTTCACTTGATCATGATACTAAACCAACTTTATAATTATTTTTTATGAAAAAACCTTATAACGCTTTTAAAGCCGTACAACTTACTAATGCCTTAAGACTAGTTACTTTTATTTGTTTAGTAGCTTTAGTTTTAATTTTTATTTTATATTTCTCTGTAGCTGAGAACCGTCAAGATTTGTTGGGTTGGTTTGGAATTAGTCGTCCTAATGTTAATAAAGAAGTAGTCACACCAAGCGTTAAGAACGACGCTGGTTTAACTGATCCAGTGTCACTTAATCAAACTCTTAAAGTTCGCCCCTTAGATCAAAACGATTATCTTTGGGGAGAGATTAATGCGCCGGTCAGTTTAATTATCTATGAAGATTTTGAATGTCCCTTCTGTTCTCAGTTTTATGAAACAGTTAATCGAGCTAAATCAGAATTTGGTAATGATTTAGTGGTCGCTATTAGGCATTTTCCTTTAGCCAGTCATGATCAAGCCATGGGAGCTGCTATTGCCTCAGAATGCGCTGCAGAAAAAAATAAATTTTGGGAAATGTATCATGAGCTTTTTAAAGTTAGTAAGTCAACTACGCTTAAATCGGATGAGTTAATTAAAGCCGCGGTCACTATTGGTCTAGATAAAGAGTCTTTTACAGATTGTTTGACTAAAGAAAAATATAAAGCTAAGATACTGGCTGAAAAAGAAGAGGTTAAGGTTTTAGGGGTTATTGGTACGCCAGCTAGTTTTCTTAATAATGAATATTTAGCCGGCGCTATGCCTTATGAAGATTTTGACTACCCTGATGGAACTAAGGGCAAGGGTTTAAAAACTTTGATACAGGGGAAGCTGGATGGAATTAGTAAAGACAAAAAATAAAAGATATAGAGTGACAAGTGGCAATGATAGTTTTTATTTGTAACTTGCGACTTGTCACTTGTCACTATTTACATGGAGGGTTCGCATAGCGGTCTAGTGCGCACGCTTGGAAAGCGTGTGTACCGAAAGGTACCGAGAGTTCGAATCTCTCACCCTCCGCAGTAATAATTTATTATCGTACTGACCTAAGTGATTATGAGGTATCAAATAAGATTAAAAAGAAATGGAGGTATACAAGAAAATGAACTTTTGGATGATTTAAAATTAGTTAGCCATAAGCTTGGAAGAAAGTCTTTTTCAATGGATGACTATGATAAGAATGGGCAATTTCGTAGAGGAGTTTTTAAAAAAAAGTTTGGTAGTTGGAATAATGCTCTCAATAAGGCGGGTTTAGAAATTTTAAAACGAGGAAATAATACAATTACAGATGAAGATCTTTTTACTAATTTAGCAGCGGTTTGGGAACAATTAGGAAAACAGCCCAGTCAATCTAATTTAGATAGTGATATTTCTCGATTTAACTCCGGAATTTATAAAAAAAGATTTGGCACTTATAATAAAACATTGCCTTTGTTTGCAAGGTGGTTAGAAAGCGGAGATATGTCTATTAATATAAAGGACAGGAGTGAATCTGTCACACAAGGACATAAAACTAAACGTGATATAAACAATAGATTGCGTTGGATTGTTGCGAAGAGGGATAACTTTAAATGTCAGCATTGTGGTTGGTCCCCCGCAAAGGATATTGGTGATAGAAAACTAGAAATCGATCATAAAGTTCCCTGGTCAAAGGGTGGAGAAACTATTCTAGAAAATTTGCAAACACTTTGTTCTAAATGTAACGGTGGGAAAAGTAATTTAGAATCTTAGATCCGAGTGTATCATCAATTATAAATACTATTTTCATGAAACTCTTTCTTTCTCAAAACGATTTAAATGTGCCTTATCCAGCTTTTATGAAGCAGGCGGGTTATGTGTATATTACAGACAGAAAAACTGGTCACAGTAGTTTTGTTAGAACTTTTGGTAATGGTAATTATCCTCGTTTTCATATTTATGTTAATGAAGAAGATGATAAACTTATTTTGAATGCTCATCTAGATCAAAAGCAAGCAAGTTACGAAGGCGTTAGCGCTCATAGCGGCGAATATGATAGTCCCTTAGTTAAACAAGAATTAGAGCGCTTGAAATCTTTACTTAGTAAAGCTTCGCCGACTTCTTTTCGTACTCGACCTAAAAACACTGAGACGATTGATGATAATCAAGATGAGAGAGCGCGGCGTTTTTCAAGACTTTTTAAAGGTAATTAGTTTTTATGCTTAATCCATCTGACGAAATAAAATCACGACTTGATATAGTTGAAGTTATTAGACAATATGTACCGCTTAAACCTGCGGGCGTAAATTTTTTGGCGCGTTGCCCCTTTCATAATGAAAAGACAGCGTCTTTTACAGTCAGTCCAGTTAAGCAAGTTTGGCATTGTTTTGGTTGCGGACGCGGTGGTGATTTATTTTCTTTTGTCATGGAGATAGAAAAATTAACCTTTGTGGAAGCTCTAAGGTTGTTGGCGCCGCGCGCGGGCGTAGTTTTAAAACAAGAAACTGGTCCAGCTATTTCTTTACGCAATCGCTTGCTTGATATTCTTAACTCAGCCGCTAGTTTTTATCATAAAATTTTAGTTAATGATCATAGTGGTCAAATAGCCCAAAATTATGTTACCGAGCGCAATATCAGTCAGGATATTATTAATGATTGGCAGCTTGGTTATGCGCCTGATTCATGGGATGATTTAATTTTATTTTTAAAACAAAAAGGCTTTACTGGCAAAGAAATTATTTTAGCCGGATTAGCGATTGATCGTAATGAAGGTGGGCGTTCCTATAATCGTTTTCGAGGTAGATTAATGTTTCCGATTAGAGAAGTGAACGGTAATGTGATTGGTTTTACGGGTAGGCTGTTGCCGGAGTTTGAAAAACGAGATTTAGGACAAGGTAAATACGTTAATAGTCCGCAAACTTTAGTTTATGATAAGGGCAAGGTTTTATTTGGTCTTGATAAAGCTAAACTGGCGATTCGTGAAGAAAATTTAGCGATTGTAGTTGAGGGACAGATGGATTGTTTAACAGCTCATCAATTTGGTTTTAAAAACGTTGTAGCTTCTTCGGGAACAGCTTTAACGATTGAACAAGCAGCGATTTTGAAACGTTATACTAATCGAGTCGCTTTTGCTTTTGATATGGACGCAGCTGGTCGCTTAGCTTTAGAGCGGGGAAGCGAACAAGCTTTTGCTTTTGAGCTAGAAGCTTTAGCTGTTAGTTTACCGTCTGGTAAAGATCCTGATGAATGTATTAGGCTTGATATTAATGGTTGGAAAAATAGTTTAAGTTCGGCTGAACCAGTTATGCAATATTTCTTAAAAGAAGTTTTAGCGGCTCACGATGAAAACTCTGCTTCTGGTCGTCGAGCTATTGTCCAAAAATTTTTACCACGCATCGCAAGGATTGTTAATATCGTTGAGAAAAACTTTTGGTTAAAAAAATTAAGTCAAGCAGTTGATGTGGGCGAGCAGTTTTTATACGAAGCTATGAACACGGCTAAAAAATCAAAAGTGTTAGACAAAATAAGTGTAATTGAAAAAACTCAAACGCCAATCAAAACAGCTCCACGTAGTCGTGATGAAATATTATCGGAACAATTAGTGGCCTTATTAATAGCTTTTCCAGATTTGATTCCAGTCATTAGTCCTTATGTAGCTTCGGAGCAGGTTGTGGGGCAATCTAATCAGCTACTTTACAGACAGCTCGTTGTCTATTATAATAAGAGCGTTGCTCATGTTCAAGACAAGAACTCTGTTTTCGAATATGGTGATTTTAGAACTTGGCTTAATGGCCAAGGATTTACGGCGGGCGATATTCAAGAATTGGATCGACTCGCTATTTTAATAGAGAAAAATTTTTCCGACATTACAGCCGAAGAAGCTAATTCTGCCATTAAAGGCATCCAAACTGAACTTCGGCGCTCTTATCTTAACCGACGCATGAAAGCCGTCGCCAAATTAATTGGCGAACTGGAATCACAAAATTCAAGCACGGAACGAGATGAACGTCTTGATGTTTTGTTAAGGGAATTTAATGATTTAGCAGAAGAAGTTCGTCAGCTATCTTCGGTCGTAGAATAATTTTAAATTATGGCAGTTAAGCCTAAAAAAAAGATAATTAAAAAAATAACCGTGCAGCGAAAAAAAATGCCAGCTAAAAAAATAGCTCGCGTTAAGTTTAAGCCGGTTTTAACTAAAGCGACAGCAGTCAAGCCAGACTATAAAGCTATTAATGACTTAGTCGCTAAGGTTCGTCCACGTGGTTTTGTAACTGAGACAGAGTTGATACAAGCTCTGCCTAATATTGAGTTTTATGTTTATGATTATGAATTGTTGTTAGAGCGTTTACAAAAGAACAGCATTAGAATTGTTGAAGATTCTGGGAGTTTTTTAGACTCTGACGCTAATGTTAAAAAAGCTGAACAATTAACTTCTATTTTAGGAAGTGATAAAGATAGATTAAAATTTGATATTTCTGAATTATCTTCAGATTCAATTCAGATGTATTTAAGAGAAATTGGTAAAGTGCCTTTGTTAAATACTGAAGAAGAGGTTGAGTTAGCTAAAAGAAAAGAGCGCGGCGACAAAGACGCTGAGAGAAAATTAATTGAAGCTAACCTTCGTTTAGTTGTTTCGATTGCTAAAAAATTTGCCGGCTCTAAGGGCTTAAGTTTATTAGATTTGATTCAAGAAGGAAATATTGGTTTATTTCGTGCGGTTGAAAAATTTGAATATCGCAAAGGTTATAAATTTTCAACTTATGCGACCTGGTGGATTCGTCAAGCTATCACTAGATCTTTAGCTGATCAATCGCGTACGATTCGTATTCCGGTTCACATGGTAGAAACAATTAATAAATTTCAGCATATTCAGCGTCAGTTGATTCAAGATCTTGGACGTGAACCATTACCAGAAGAAATTGCAGCGGAAATGAACGAGACGATTGATAAAGTGCGTTATATTATTAAAATTTCTCAAGATACAATTTCCTTAGAAACGACCGTCGGAGAAGATGATGAGGATTCGACTTTAGAAGATTTTATCGAAGATGTTAAAAATGTTACGCCGGATCGTTCAGCCGCTTTGCAGTTATTACGCGATTACGTGAAGGAAATAATTTCGCAGTTAACGCCGCGTGAACAAAAAATTCTTGAAATGAGATTTGGTTTAATTGATGGTGTGTCTCATACTTTAGAAGAAGTGGGGGCTGAATTTGATGTAACACGTGAGCGTATTCGTCAGATTGAGTATAAAACTTTAGAAAAGATTCAAAAGCATTCGTTGATTAAGAAGTTGAGAGACTATTAAGTGACAAGTGGAAAGTGGCAAGTGACAAGTAGTTAATAAAATTATTTTTTTATTCATATTAATAGGAGGGGTATGAATATTTTACATTTTGAAAATTGCTTAGCATGGCAAAAAGCCGAGGTGCTAGTTTTTGGTTTACACAAAAATTTTAAATTTTGTAAAGATTATTCATTTAAAGATCAGATCCAGAGAGCATCTATTTCTATTATGAATAATATCGCCGAAGGTTTTGAAAGAAGAAGTCATAAAGAATTAGCTAATTTTCTAAATATAGCTAAAGGCTCATGTGGAGAAGTAAGATCAATGTTGCATGTGGCTTGTAAACTAGGTTATATAACAAAGCCAGATTATGATGTTTCTCGTAACCTTTGTTTAGAAATTTCACGCCTGTTGTTTGCTTTTATTAAATCACTGTAGTTTATTTTTTATTAAAAATTAAAAACTTTTTTGTTGCCACTTGCCACTTGCCACTTGTCACTTTTAATGCTTGACACTTATTAGTTATTAACTTATATTACTTATAGCTACGGAGCATCCGTAGATACCCTTTCCGGGGTAGCTCAGCGGTAGAGCAGTTGGCTGTTAACCAATTGGTCGTGGGTCCGAATCCCACCCCCGGAGCAGCAAACCACTTAGGGTTTGCGACAATGCATCTAGCGCGATGTGTTTTCGCATAAAGCTTATTTATAAAAATTATATTTTATGTCCAAAAGAAGTACTGGTCCTGGTAAGAACCAAAAATCAAATTCTCATAAAACTAAAAAGCGTTTAGAAATTAAACGCTTAATGTTAGAGGCTAAAGCTCTAAAGAAAAAGCGTAAATAATATTTAGTATTTAAAACTCCCTGCATTATTCAGCGGGGTGTTTTTAGTATAAATTTTTTTTAAAGTAAGCTATAATATAGTTAAGCTATAATAAGGCTGTTTAATCTATGGTAGAAGTAAAAACTAGATCAGGCTTTACTTTAATTGAGCTTTTAGTAACGATTGCTATTATTGGTATATTAGCTAGTGTTGCCATGGTTAGTTTGTCTAGTATCAGAGTCAAAGCCAGAGACACCAAGCGTTTAGCAGACATCAAACAGATTCAGTTAGCTTTGGAGTTATATTACGATAATAATAATATTTACCCAGTGGCTATTACCTCGGGCTATAGTTTGCGTGATGTTACTAATATTTATATGAGCCCTGTGCCTTACAATCCTTTGCCTAGTGATGGCAATTGTCTAGCTGATCGAAATTATATTTATCAGCAAACAGACAACGGCGCTTCTTATACTTTAAGCTTTTGTCTTGGTGGCTCATTACCAAATAGATCAATGGGAACTTATATTGCTACCCCCTTAGGAGTTAATTATCCACATAATACTGATGTTGAAATTCCTCCTCCAGATAATGAAGAGATTCCTGTTCCTGATTTTGTCTGCGGCGACGAGCTATCTTACAGCGGAGAAAATTATCCTACGGTGCAAATTAATAATCAATGCTGGTTTAAAAAGAATTTGAATATAGGGAGTAGAATAGCTAGTAGTCTTGATCAAGCTGATGCTAACGGCGAAGTAATTCAAAAATATTGTTATAATGATTTAGATGCAAAATGCTTAACTGAAGGCGGACTTTATCAATGGCATACTGTTATGGCCTTAGCGCAAGTATGTGATGATCATGCGCTTGATTCTACCTGCGTCATTAATGAACCTCATCAGGGAATTTGCCCAATTGGTTGGCATGTGCCGAGCGATAATGATTGGCGAATGTTATATGAATATATTAATGGAGGAGTCTCTTGTGGCACAACTGGCTGTACTGATGGTGGACAAAAATTAAAATCATCTCCAACGGCTTGGGATGGAGATAATAGCTCAAATTTTTCTGCCCTACCAACCGGCTATCTTGGTAAACAAAGAGACTTTTCTAAAGAGGTTAATCGGGCTTTTTTCTGGTCAGCCAGTAATTATGATAATCTTAATGCTTATTTTATTAATTTAAATAATGGTAATTCTAAAATCGATCGCGATGCTGATAAAAAAATCTATGGCTTGTCTACTCGTTGTTTGAAAGATTAGTAATTTCTAAAATTAGTAATTTTAAAACCGGAGATCTTATGTCTCCGGTTTTTTGAAATTTTTATTATCTTATTTTTCTCCTTAGCTGTAATTTAGCTTCTGTTACGCAATTAGGGCTTGCACAAACATTTTTTCTTACAGCTTCAGGATGATTTTGAATAGTTATTTCCGTAACTATTGTTCTTGAGCAGCCTTTAGCATTAATCATGCATGTTCCAAGACTACTAATAGATTTACAGATAAAAACGATGGTTTCTTCGGCGTTGGTTTTACTCATTTTAATTATTTTTTTTATTTTATAAAAATTAGTTAATAATTTTTTACAAGTTAAATAACTTCTTCACAGCCAAACTCGAAATGCGGTAAATTTATTTTATGGTTATTTAATTTTTTATTAAATAACTCTGTTCCCCATGGATAAATGCGCACACTTCTTTTATTCGGGTTTTTTTGAAAATAAATTTTTAAATAAGTTTTATTAAGATAAAGTACAGCCTTTCTGATTAAACTTATTTTATCCGGATTGTGTTGTAGATAGGTTTTATTACAGTTAGCAATAGCTTCATAGTGTGAAATTATTTCTTGAAAATTTTGTTTAATTATTTCAGTTGCTAAATAAGTATTAGCTCCTGAGATAATTATTTTTTCTTGTTGACAAAACTTAACTGGTATTGAGGAAGTTCCTATAATTACAACACTAGCCACCTCATTACGTACTTTCTTTATTAAAGCTAGACTCTCGTCGATATTATTAGGTCTTTCGTCCATAAAAATATCAACTATCATTATAACCGGTAATCGTCCCGCTAAACTTATTAAAGCCTCTTGGGTATTAAAAGCCTGGATAGTTAGATAAAAGTTTTGTGAACTTACCTTATCTAAAGTAGGAATTTTAATTGTAAAAGGCGAGACAATTATAATTTTCGGATAGACCTTATTCCTATTCCCGTTCATTTTATTCCTTTCATTTTATTCGTTTTTAAAATAACTATTTAATTTACATACTACTAATTTATCATTTATTTGTCAAATTTTATCTAAAATTAACTAAAATTAGGATTTTTATTATTATAAAGGTCTATTTTATGTTATAATTTTAAGAGCGAAATCAAATTATGAGCTTCAAGAATCATGGTCTAATGAATTTGATGCTAGTGCTTGGCGTCGAGCAGATAGCCCATTTCGTTTAATAGATCAAAAGAGACAAAAGCATGTTTTTGTCAAAGCGGTTGATCGTAGTGGTAATGAGGCTATTACTTTTATCGCGCCAGAAGTTAGTTCTAAAACTAGTCTATTAGTCATAATTAGTGCTATTATTATAGTGTTATTTAGTCTCTTAATTCTTCTTAATCGTCGTCGGTCTAAAAAATAGCTTATGCCATTTTCTAGTAAAATTAGCTCAGTTTTTTTAGTGAGCCTTATTTTAGCAGTAGTTTTTTTTGCTTTGCCGACTAAGGCTGCCGAGCTTTATTTTGAATCAAATGAAGTGGTTTATGAGTTAACTGAGGCTAATTTAGTGACACTTAAGCTTAATACTGAAAATCAGTTGACCAACGCCGTAGCCGCTACTATTTATTTTAATCCTGAATTAATTGAAGTGACTGACCTAGATTCAACTACTAGTATTATAAATTATTGGGTACAAGAGGCAGTTGTTGATAATAGTAAGGGGAGTATTTCTTTTCAAGGCATTATTCTAAATCCAGCTTTTAATGGAGAGTCAGGCGAGATACTTAGTTTTAGTTTTAAAACTAAAAAAGTCGGTTCAGCGTTTTTTGAGGCTAATAATTTAATGATTTTAGCACATGATGGTCAGGGCACTAGCTTACCAGCCTCAGCTGTTTCCAAAACCCTAACTATTAATGAGGCGCCAGTTGCTTTAATGACTCGAGAGCCATTATCGGTTTCAACTTATGAAGTAGCTGATTTAACTATGTCAACCAATAAACCAACTGGTATAATTAAACAAATACTTCAATTTATTGAAGACTTATTTATCGCTTAATAATTAATCAATCTTTTCATGAAAATTATTTTAGTTCGTCACGGTCAGAGTAATTACAATCTTAAAGATCTCTGTAATGGTTTACCTAATAAAAAGGTGCGCTTAACAATGCTTGGTAAAAAACAGGCTCAAATAGTTGCAACTAAATTAGCTAAAACTAAAATTGACGTGATTTATGTTTCTAAGCTTCATCGTAGCGAGCAAACTGCAAAAATTATTAATCGTTATCATAAGTTAAAAATTTTAGCTGACAAACGTTTAAATGATCGTTTGATGGGGGAGTTTGAAGGTGGTCCAGCTAGTTTATTTTATGCTTGGCGCGATAAGCAGAAAAATCCTTGGACAGCTGTACCTAAGCGAGGCGAGTCTTATGAGCATTTAAAAAATCGGGCGCAAGAATTTTTGCATGATTTAAGTAATAAAAACTATCAAACAGTTTTAATTGTGACTCATTTGCCGATCATAAAAGTGATGCGTGGTTATTTTAAACATTTGAGTAATAAAACTATGGACAAATTAGATGAGAAAGATATCCCTAATGGTAAGTTGATGATTTTTAATCTTAAAAGTATTAAAAGGCCTTAGCTTCTTTACTTATTGATTTTTTAGTCTTGACTTTTTATGATTTTTTTGCTAAGCTTGTAAGGTAAATCTTTGTTTTAATCCCTATGCCTGATTATTCTCAAGCCGTTAATAAATTAGTAGAAAGGTTGATGCGCGAGCAGAACCTTGATCCAACTGACGAAGTCGCTAAGGAAGCTTTTAAGAATGAAGCCATGGATAAAATTAACCGTTTTATTATTGGCCGAATTCCTGATGATAAGCTTGATCAATTTGAAGAATTGTTGGACGAAAATAATGCTGAAAAAATTTCTTATTTTCTTGAAGAGGTTTTGGGCAGAGCCCAAGCTTCTAACGAGGAATCTTTAGATTATTAATTTAACCTTAAGCATATGAGCGTTGAAGAAATAAAAAACTATGATACTGTGGCTAAAAGACAGGGCTTGGTAGAAAAATTTGGGACCTGTGTTAGTAAATTTATGAATATGCTTGAGATTCAATTAGATGACTTAGGCAATGTTGTAGGAGTTTCTGTTAAGGGTGAGCCTTTCCCATTACAGGAAAATAAGGTCGACAATTAAAATTATTTTTACTAGCTCGTTCTGCTATTTAGCAGAGCGAGCTTTTGTTTATTGAAAAGATATTTTATAATGTGCTATACTGTTTTAATGTGTGGATAAACTATGGACCCTCTACAAAATCAAACCGAACTAGCTAATTATTTGGCTGATGCCTTAATTAATCAAACGCAAAGAGACTCAATGGATGAGGCTAGTTTTGAGATATTTAAACAAGATTTGATTGATAGAATTAATCGCGAGATTAGTCAAACTATTTTTGATAATTTAACCGATGATCAGTTAGAGGAATTAGAGAATTTATTAGAAGAGGGTGATGGTGCTGGAACGAGTGAATTTTTGCGCACGGCTGTGCCTGATTTACGACGTTTAATTTTAGAAAAAATTATTAATTTAAAAGAAGATATTAATCTTTAAATAAAGTTATGAATTTTGAATCTTCATCCTTTAAAGAAGGGCGTATCAGAGATAGATTAGAAAATTTATCAGGTGCGATTACTGATGTAGCGATTAGTTGTGCCTTTGAAGATTCGGACGATATAGGCAAGGCTTTGGCTGAATTGGAAGATTAAAATAAAAAAAAGTAGAGACGCGCCATGGCGCGTCTCTACTTTTTTTATTGATTACGCGTATTTCTCATTAAAATTTTCAGCCTCAGGGTCAGCTTCTATTTTCTTAAACAATGGCTCAGGGTTAGTGACTTTAATAGTTTTAATTATTTCAATTAATTCTTTTTCTTCTAGCCAATGATCAATCGAGATATTTAGCATAGTGGCTAGCTTAGTAGCAGTCTCAGGAATAATCGGTTTAATTAAGACTGCTAAAGCTGTTATTAAATAAACAGCATTAGTCATAATTTGTAAGTATTCTTTCTCATCAGTTTTTTTAACTGACCACGGCGTTTTATCTGATAAGTATTTATTTCCTAAGGCGGATAATTCTAAAACTTTTTCTGCATAACGCTTAAAGTTGCAGTTACTAATTAATTCTTTAGCTTCAATCAAACTGTTTTCAACCTGTTTAATTATATTTTGGTCTATTTGGTTTTGAGAAAAATCTAAACCTTCAGATAATTTTAAGGTTCTAAATAATAAATTACCTAAATTAGCAATAATGGAGTTATTGGCTTTAGCAATAAAATCATGCCAAGTAAAATCACTGTCATGATTTTCTGGCATAATTAAACATAAATAAAATCTAACTAAATCTAGACCAAAAGCTTCAGTAACCTTATGAGGATCTATGGTAATGCCGCGACTTTTAGAAAAACCTTGATTATTCAAAGTTAAAAATTGGTTAATGGCTGGCATGTCTGGTAAATGCAAGGCTTCATCATAAGCATGTAATTGGCCAGGCCAAAACAAAGTATGAAAAACTAAATTGTCTTTACCCATGAAATAATAATGTTTGGCATCAGCGTTATACCAAAACTCTTTCCAGGTTGTTGGGCTAGATTCTTGGCTAGCTGATAAATAGCCAATCACAGCTTCAAACCAAACATAAATTCTTTTCTGTTCATGACCCTTGATAATCTCGTCGTCTGTTAAACGATCAATCGGGATGGCGATGCCCCAGTCAAGATCGCGCGTAATGGCACGAGCTTTTAAACCATCAGCCAGCCAACGTGTGGCTTCGTTTTTAATCCATTCTCGCCAAGCGCCGCTATAATCTTTGAGATATTGTTTTAGAAAATCTTCCAGTTTTTCCCAAGCAAAAAAATAATGTTCACTTTCTTTAATTATGACCGGCGTTTTAGTTAATTTGCTAATTGGGTTTTTTAATTCCCCTTGCGTTAGCAGAGAATCGCAATTATCACATTGATCACTTCGGGCTTCAGTAAAACCACAACGTGGGCAAAGCCCTTCCACATAACGGTCAGGTAAAAACTTATTTTCAGCTTCAGAATAATATTGCTCGGAAATATCTTTATAAATTAAGCCTTTCTTAAGTAAGGTGACAAAAACATCTTGGACAACTTTTTTATGAACTGGGTTGTCAGTTCTAGTATAAAGATCAAAACTCAAATTAAGACTATTAAATAAGGTAACATTTTTTTGATGGTATTCATTAACCACTTCAGCTGGAGTTAACTGACGTTTATCAGCTTCTAGTGCCACTGGCGTACCAAAACAATCAGAACCAGAGACCATTAAAACGTCATTACCAATAAAACGGTTAAAACGCGCAAAAATATCAGCTGGTAATAAATAACCAGCTAAATGGCCTAGATGTAAGTTGCCGTTGACATAAGGCCAGGCCACACCAATAAATATCTTCTTGTTAGGCATATAATATAATTATATCACATCAGCCTCACCTTTTTGTTGGCGCCATAAAGCCGTGTAAAGTCCTTGTTTGGTAAGTAATTCTTCGTGTTTGCCAGCTTCTGAGATTTTACCTTTTTCTAAAACATAGATGGTGTTGGCGTGCATAATCGTTGACAGACGATGGGCAATTAAAATTGTAATTAATTCCGGCTTAGACTTAGTAATGGTTTTAATGGTTTCTGTAATTTCATGTTCAGTAATGCTATCTAGACTAGAAGTCGCTTCATCAAAAATAATTAAATCTGGTTGACGTAATAAGGCGCGAGCAATGGCGAGGCGTTGTTTTTCACCGCCAGATAATTTAAGCCCACCTTCGCCGATTTTAGTATTAAGGCCATCGGTGCCGCGATTAATAATACTCAAGGCCTGAGCCTGTTCTAGAGCTTCTAGACAAGCTTGGTCAGTGGCTTCAGGGCTAACAAACAATAGATTGTCTTTAATCGTGCCTGCAAACAACTGAGTGTCTTGGGAAACATAACTAATCTTTTTTCTAAACATGCTAGGCTTAAATTTAAATAAATCTTCATTGTTAACTTTAATTAAACCAGCTGTTGGTTGGTAAAGACATAGTAAAAGTTTAATTAAGCTAGTTTTACCAGCGCCTGATGGTCCAACAAAAGCAATAGTTTCGCCTGCTTTGATACTTAAATTAATATTAGTTAAGGCGGCTGTTTGCTCTGAGCCATAATTAAAACTTAAATCAGTAAAAGCTAGTGTTTCGATCTTGTTTAATTCATTGGTTCGGCCTTCACTAGGCTCTGGTGGCATTTTAAGAATTTTATCAAGCACTTCGTTACTAGCCTTGGCTTCTTGATATTGCGAAGCGACATTACTTAATTCGTAAAGTGGATTGAAAATAAAGAAAGAATAAAATAATAAACTAAAAAATTCTCCTAAAGTTATGGCTTGTTTAAAAATTAACCAAAACATTAGAAACATAATACCAGAGCGACAAAGATTAATTAAGGTGCCTTGGACAAAGCTAAGTTTTCTAATTAATTTAATTTTTTTAAGTTCTAATTCTAGAATCTGAGAGTTAACTTCATTTAAGCGATCAGTTTCTTGTTTTTCTAAACCTAGACTTTTAACTAATTCAACGTTGCGCAAAGTTTCAGTGGTTGAGCCGGCTAGTGAACCCATTTTCATAACAATATTTTTTTGCGCTTGCTTGATTTTTTTACTAATAAAAAAAGTTAAGAAACCTAAAGCAGGTAATAATAATAGAAATACTAGGAAAATGGACCAATGAACTGTTAAGGCATAAATTAAAACAAACAGTAAACCAACTAGAGCCACAAATAGAATATTAACTGAGCTAGTGATAATAGCTTGATTATCTAAACGAGCTTTTTGAATTTTTTGTAAAATCTCACCAGATTTTTGATCTTCAAAGACAAAATAAGGCAATCTTAGTGAATGATCAATTGCATTAGCGTATAAAGCCGCGCCAACATTTTGGGTTACATAGTTGACGTAGTAATCTTGAAAATTTTTCGCGATGCGGGAAATCAAAGCGACGACCACGGCTCCTAGGAGAAGGAGACCGACGCCGCTAACAAACTCAGTGGCAGATAGCTCTTGGAAGCGACTAATATAGCGATCAATGATTAAACGAAAAATTTGTGGGTCAAGCAAAGAGAAAACTTGATTAATAGTGGCTAGACCAAGAATCAGGGCTAATTTTTGCTTGTGTTTTTTAAGGTAATTTAAAATTAAGTTCATAGTTATGTTTTATTATGTTTGTATAGAATACGCTAAATTTAGGGTTTTGTCTATGGTGATTGGGGTAGAAAAATGATGATTATTATTGTATAATAGGTTTATAACTATTATTGCCATATAATCTTATGAAAATTTCCTCAATTGTTGCTCGAGAGATTTTAGATAGTCGCGGCAACCCCACTCTTAGTGCTGTAGTAACATTAGATTCGGGCCTTAGTGCTAGCGCTATGGTGCCCTCAGGGGCCTCTACTGGCCAGTACGAAGCTGTAGAATTAAGAGACGGTAAAGAGCGCTATGGAGGCCTAGGCGTGCTTCACGCTGTAAAAAATGTTAACGAAACTTTAGCTCCGGCTTTAATTGGCAAAGACGCAGACAATCAATCAGAGATAGATAAAACCATGATTGATTTAGATGCTACACCCAATAAGTCAAAAATAGGTGCTAATGCCATCTTAGCTGTGTCATTGGCTTGCGCTAGAGTAGCTGCTTTAGAACTTAAAATGCCTTTATATCGTTATTTACGTGAGATAGGTGACTTTGGCCCTTTACCTGTTATGCCTGTGCCTCAAATGAATATTATTAATGGTGGACGTCATGCTGACTGGGCAACTGATATTCAGGAGTATATGATTTTGCCTATTGGCGCTACGTCTTTTAGCGAGGCTTTACGCATGGGAGCTGAAATTTATCAAACTTTGAAAAAAATAATTACTAAGTCAGGCGCTTTAGCTATGATTGGTGATGAAGGAGGTTTTGTGCCAGTGTCTGAAAATAATGAGACGCCTTTTAAATTAATTAGCCAAGCGATCGAAGAAGCTGGTTACCAATTAGGTAAAGATGTTGTTCTTGGGATTGATGCCGCTGCTAGCGAATGGTATAAAAATGGCCAGTATCATTTAAAGAAAGAGGGAACGCGTGATTCAGCTAAATTAATTGATTGGTATAGTGATTTAACTAAACGTTATCCCTTGGTTTCAATTGAAGATCCCTTTGGCGACGATGATTGGCAATCTTTTAGTGCTTTAAGTAAGTTGTTTAGTAAGTCTGTACAAGTAGTTGGTGATGATTTATATGTGACTAATACTAGTCGTTTAGAAAGAGGTGTTCAAGAGCAAGCGACTAATGCAATCCTGATTAAGTTAAATCAAATTGGAACTTTGACCGAAACTATTGCTACCATTAATCTAGCGCAAAGAAATAATATTAAAGTTATTATTTCTCATCGTAGCGGTGAAACAACCGATGATTTTATTGCTGATTTAGCCGTGGCTTGCGGCGCTGGTCAAATTAAAACTGGAGCGCCGGCACGAGGCGAAAGAGTGGCTAAATATAATCGCTTATTAGAAATTGAAGCGGAGTTAGGCGCGGGGGCGAAATATCATGTTTTTTAAAATCACTTCCCAAAACCTTTTAAAGGATGTCATTAGTCATTAGGTTTAATAATTTTTAAGCTAGCGACATTAGTTTTATTAAGCTTGATGATTTTAGGGCCATAAGTTGCAGCCGTTTCTTACGGCTAATACAGAGAGAACCTTCCCATTTCTGGGTTTCCATCTCTATATCAGAGCTTCCTGCCTCAATGGATTTAATTAATATATAATAGTAATTTATTATATATCCTGGGAAGTGATTTTAAAAAATATGTTCACAGCCATCACTTCCGCTAAGAATTTAGCTAAGGCTTATCTAGAGATAGTTAGTAAGTTTGCCGAGAATAGTAAAGAGCTTCGCTATCATGGCCTAGATAATACTAAAATTTTTGATTACGAATTAAACTCAAAAGAACTTTTAGCCTTGGTTAAAGAAGAATTAATCAATCATCAGCCAATTGAGCCAGCTATTTTACTTAAGATCCCTAAAAAGAACAACCCTGCTAAAAGCAGGGAAATTTTTATTTATAACATTAAAGAGCGTATTAAGGCTCAGGCAATTTATCAGGTTTTATTGCCAAGCTTTGAAAAAACTTTTTCTGATCGATTGTTTTCTTATCGTCCTAATAAACCGCCTTATTTAGCCGCTTATTTATTTGCTAAACGTTATCGTCGCTGTTATCAGACTGATCAGGTTTTAATTATTGATCTACATAATTATTCAAGTTTTATTAATAAAAATTTGCTACTCGAGAAATTGGTTAGTTTATTTCCGGATAATAAAGTTTTAGACTTATTAAAACTTTATATTTTTAATAAAATTTATGATCAAGGAATTATTAAAGAAATTGAGCAAGGCGTTGTTCAGGGCGTGCCACTAATTGCTATGTTTGCTAATTTATATCTTAGTGACCTAGACTTTAAGTATGATCAAGCGGTAGCTTCTTATCTGCGCGTAGGTGATGATTTAGCCTTAATTGATCCTAGCTTAGAAAAATTACAAGCTTTAGTGCCTATTATAAGGTCTGAGCTAGAAGCGCGGGGATTGGTAGTCAATAATGATAAAATGTTTATTGGATCGGCTAGAGGCAAATTTTCTTTTTTAGGTTATGAATTTAATGATGGAGTAATTAGTTTAGAGCCGGGCTATATTAATCGGCTTAAGCTAGAATGGAAAAGACTTTTGGTCTATAAAAATAATTCTCTTCATAAAAAGCATTTGATTTTAAAAAGTATCATGGTTCGGCCTGACAAAAATTTTAATGAACAATTTAAAAGGATTGTTAAAGAAAAATCTCAGGTCAATAATTCAGCGCAGGTTATAGCTCTAACAGAATCTTTTTTTAGAATTTTAACCGAATTTTTTTATGGTCATTATTCAGCTCGCAATCGTCGTCTACTTAGCTCATTAATTAGGGATTATAAAATTGTTTCACTTTATAGTTATTATAAACGTTTTCATTATGAAAGAGGTAAACCAAAGAAAAAATAATATCAGTTATATTTTTGGTAAAAAAATGAAAGACCAAGCTAAGCTTTTGCGTTTAGCTCGTAAAGAAAGTAATCAGTGGCGCCAACTAAAACTAGAGCGTTTTCATTATGATTATTTAATTAATTTTTTTAGAAAAAATTACTTATTCGTTAGCGGTTTATTGGCTTTGGTATTTTCCCAGGGTATTATTGAAACTACTTTAATTATTATTAGTCGTAATCGGTTATTTGGCCTTAGCCAAACCTTTGTTGTTAATTATTTATGGGCTATTTTTGCTAGCTTGATTATACTGTTTTTGTTAAATTCATTTTTTTCAATTAAATATGAAAGATCATTGTTGGTTATTTTAGCCAACAGTCTTAGGCGTCGAATTTTTCAAGCTTATCTTAATCGTTCTTTGGCTAGTTCTTCAGCCGATCGTCAAGCTAGTTTAATAGCTAAAATTTCTTATCATCTCCCATTAGTTTCTCTCGGCGTAGCTAATTCTTTTTTGGGCTTTTGGCGTTGGCTAGTATATCTGTTGATTATTATCATAATATCTTGGATCATTAATTTTAATATTTTTATTGTCGGACTTTCTTTTCTTGGTGTATCTTTGATTTTAGGGCTTAGTGCTTACTTTATAGCTAGGTTTTATATCTCGCAAGAAGTAACTTTTTATTCTCGTATTCTTAAAGAAGTTGATTTTAATGCTTCTAATATAAATTTTTTAAAAACTTTTAGTCAAGAAGTTCCAGTACTTAACAAATTTGATAGGTTAGTGTGGTTTGACTCCTTTTTCAGAGTCAAGCGTGATATTTTATTACGCCTTGGCTTTAAGGTTGTCTTTGCTTTGTTAATAGTTGTTGCTGTATTTTATCATTTTTTCTCTAGTAGTTTTTTCTCTTTAATTGGTTTAAATTATGGTGTTAATCAGCTTTTTTTCTTATTTCTAATTATTTATTTTTCTCGAGCCTTGAGCGAAGCGGTTAGAGTTGGCTTATATTTATTTCCAGCCCGTTTAGGGTTGTTTCTGACCATATTAAAACCAAATAAGTCTGTGGTAATAGATAAAGATTTTAAGATCATTAATCAACCGCTAGTTTTTTATAGTCATAAATTAAAGCTGTTTGAAGAAGGTCATTATTATCGTAATTTACGCTTTAATTTTTCTAGCGGTGAGCGAATCCTTTTTATTGGCCACAATTTGTCAGGCAAAACAGCTTTAGCTAAGTTATTTACTGGCCGAGAAGCTTACAATCATCGTGCTATAAAACTTATTATTGGCAATCAAAGATTAGAGTACCCAGCTTGGCAGAAAATGTGTGCTAGTGCTTATTTATTTGATCCCAATTTTAGAACCAGTAGAAGTTTAATGGAAGTTATTTTGGGAAAAGTTAATGAAACAATTACGATGGATGAGCTTGATCAAGCTCTAAGAGTTATTAATCGTTATCCTATGATTACAAAGCTAGTGTCGACTGATGGCAATTACAATGTTTCTGCCGAGGCGGTTTTGTCTAACCCAGTACGAGCTTTTGCTTTACAGGCCTTACATTGCTTGATTAGCCGTTATTACTTCGTAGTGATTGATAATTTCTGGCTGGACTTAAAGTATTCTCCTATTATTGATATAATTAGTTTATTGGATAAAAATTTATCAACTTCGATTATGGTAGTTTTTGCTCAAGAAAAAAATAATTATCTAGCTTATCATAAGCAATATGAAATTAATGAAAAGATTAGTACGATTTAATAGCAAAAAAATAATTTGGCCTAGGTTGTCGCCAAGCTTTAAATTTAGCAAAAGCTTTTTTTATTGGTTTGTTCCATTTATTTTTTTGTCATTAGCTATTTTAATTTTATTAGTCTTAAATTATAATTTTAAGAATCAAGCGTTGGTTAGTAAAATTATTAGTCCAGCCAAAATTATCAATGTTGCTGAATCATTTTCCGCTCAGCTATATTTTAATAATGAATTTGGCACAACAGAATTCTCCGATGTGATTATTAAAGCGCTTGATCAAGCTAAAAGTAAAATTGAAGTAGCGGTTTATTCTTTGGATCATCAGCCAATTCGTGAAGCTCTTTATCGAGCCGCCAACAGAGGGGTAAAGGTTACTTTAATCTTAAGTGATAAAGAGCTGGAGGGGCATAATAGGGTTTTTAAAGACCTGCCAGCTAATATTGAAAGACTGGATGTCAAGGGAATGACTGTTAATAGTAATTTTAGTGGTTCAATGCACCATAAATTTATCTTAATTGATCGTGGCATCGAGACAGAGAAATTATTTTTTGGGGCTTATAATTTTACATTTCTACAAGAAAAATATGACCCGAGTTTTTTAATGGAGACAAGGCGTTCAGAAATAATTAAAATTTTTGGAGAAGAATTTGATAGAATTTATCAGCTAGCCAAAGGAAAAAAAATTGCCAAAGAAGATTATAGCCCTTTTGCAGCTTTAATTAATTATCCTGAAGGTTATTTAGAGATTTGGTTTTGCCCGCAGTTAGGTTCCGGTGGTTTGCGTGATCGCTTATTGGGTTTAATTAGAGAAGCTAATAGCAATCTTGAAGTTATGATTTGGCATTTAACTGATAATGTTGTAGCTAAAGAACTAGCTATCAAAGCCCTCAACAAAACAAAAGTAAAAATTTTAACTGATGATTTTAATTTTTTAAATAAAGACTCAGCTTTTCCAGTTTTAATAGCTTTAAAAAAGCAGACTACTTCAAATAATTTAGAAATTTTAACTGACCTGAATCGTAACCAAGAGATAAAGGAAAAATTTAAAGAACCAAATTTAAACTCTTTTTTGCACCATCATCTTTTATTAGTTGATAGTAAGATAGCTTTATTTGGGACTAATAATTGGAGTTCTAATGGATTTTTTAATAACAATGAATCAGCTATGGTGACCAATATTCCATCAATCTTTAACGCTTTTAAGTCAGCCTTTGAGGTTAATTATGAAAAGGCTAAATAGCTTATTGTTTGACAAATATTTATTTTTTATAGCCTAAGGTGTATAATATAGACATTAAGTTTTGTAACCATATGTTAGATAAAAAATTAAATCTCCATGGTTTTACTATGATAGAGCTCTTAGTTACAATAGCAATCATTGGTGTAATTTCTACTTTTGCTATTATTACCTTGAGTGGTGTTAGAGCTAAGGCTAGAGCGTCTAAAAGAGTGGCTGATATGAAACAGTTATCATCTGCCTTAGAGTTGTATTATGCTGATAATGGTCGCTATCCAAGTAAGCTTAGCTTTGGCGGAATTTTAAAATCACCAGATGGCTCGACGGTTTATATGAATGAAGTTCCGTCTAACCCTACGCCCAGAGATGATGGTAAATGTAATGACGCAGAATATCAATATTTTAAGGTTAATAAAGGAAGTTCTTATAAATTAGAATTTTGTCCCGGAGTTAGTATAAATTCTGGTTCCGGCTCTAGCTCTAGTTCTGGCTCCAGCGCTGGAAAAATTAGAGATGATAAGGTAATTTATACATCGGCTGGATTTACATCTTCCTCGCATTTTAGTAATTAGCAAAAAATTATTAATTTTTTTATAAATAAAAACCTTTCCATAGTAGGAAAGGTTTTTAAAATTATAAATCTAGATATCCAAATTCTCAACTTTCTTCGCATGTGTCTGAATAAAATGTTTGCGTGGTGCAACATCACCACCCATCAACATTTCAAAAGTTTCACTAGCTATCGCGGCGTCATCCACCGTTACTCGTTTCATCATTCTGGTTTTAGGATTCATTGTAGTTTCCCAAAGCTGAGTTGGATTCATTTCTCCTAAACCCTTGTAACGTTGAATGTTGATTCTTGAACTTGTCTTAGCTTTTTTAGAATCCGTCTCTTCTTCGTTAGAATCGCTAGTTTCATCTTCCGCATTTTCCAAAGCCATTTCTACTATTTCTGGCTCTTCGCCTTTAGTAATTTCTTTTAAAATTTTATTTTTTTCATCATCAGAATAGGCATAGCGAATCATTGAACCCTTTTTTATTTGATAAAGAGGTGGTTGAGCAATGTAAACATAACCATCGCTAACTAATTGCGTAAAATGGCGGAAAAATAAAGTTAATAAAAGAGTTCTAATGTGTGAACCATCAACGTCAGCATCGGTCATAATGATAATTCTATGATAACGTAATTTTGTAACATCAAATTGATCATCAATGTTAGTGCCTAAAGCAATCACTAAATTTTTAATTTCATTATTAGCGAGCATTTTATCTAAGCGAGCTCGTTCCACGTTTAAAATCTTTCCTCGCAAAGGTAAAATAGCTTGAAAGCCGCGATCGCGTCCTTGTTTAGCGCTACCGCCAGCCGAGTCTCCCTCAACAATATATAATTCTGATTCTTCTGGTTTACGACTTGAACAGTCAGCTAATTTTCCAGGTAAAGTCATGCCTTCTAAAGCACCTTTTCTTAAAATTGTGGCACGAGCGGTACGAGCGGCTAAACGAGCTTGAGCTGTTAGAACGCATTTAGCAATAATCGCTTCGGCTTCGCGAGGATGTTCTTCTAAGAAGGTTAAGAATGATTCATTAATAACCTGCTCAACCGCCGTCTTCATTTCGGCGTTCCCCAACTTATCCTTAGTTTGACCTTCAAATTGTGGATCAACTAATCTAACGCTAATAATGGCGGTTAAACCTTCGCGCGCATCTTCACCAGTTAGATTTTCGTCTTTTTCTTTTAATAAATTATGATTCCTAGCGTAAGTGTTTAAGGTTCTGGTTAAAGCAGTTTTAAAACCAATTAAATGCGTTCCTCCACCAGGGTTGATAATAGTGTTAGCAAAAGCAATGACATTTTCATTAAAACCGTCATTATACTGCAAGGCAACTTCAACTCGACCATCTTTTACTTCACGGTCAATGTAAAAAATATTTTCATGCTTAACTGTATTGTTGCGATGAATGGCCTTAACATAAGCTTGAATACCGCCTTCAAAATAAAAAGTAAAAGATTTAGGGGAATGGTTTTCTCTTGAATCTATCACCGTGATTGTAATGCCCTTATTTAAATAAGCTTGCTGGCGCATGCGATCCAGAATTTTACCCCAATTAAATTCTAGCTCTTCAAAAATTGTCGCATCTGGTTTAAAAGTGATAACCGTGCCAGTTCTTTTAGTTGTGCCTACAACAGCAACTTTTTTTTGTGGCACACCAGCCTTGTATTCTTGCATCCATAATTTTCCGTCTTTATGAACCTCGGCTTTTAAGTAAGAGCTTAAAGCATTAACCACGCTGACACCAACGCCGTGTAAACCACTGGAAATTTTATAACCATCACCACCAAATTTTCCTCCAGCATGAAGTTTGGTTAAAACAGTTTCTAGAGCTGAAACTTTAGTTGTTTTATGAATATCAACTGGAATACCGCGACCGTTGTCTGAGACTGAAACCATACCGTCTGGCAATAAACTAACAATAATATGGTCAGCGTGGCCAGCCATGGCTTCATCAATACCGTTATCAACTACTTCCCAGATTAAATGGTGTAAACCAGTAGAGGAAGTAGAACCGATATACATACCAGGGCGCTTACGAACCGGATCTAGCCCTTCTAAAACTGTAATTGATCCAGCGTCATAGGCTTTAGTGGCTTCTGATTTTTTGAGTTTTTCTTTAGTCATAATAGATGTTTTTGTCAGAGGCTGTTAATAAAAAATAGTCCTAAATCCTGACAAAATTTTAGGGCTCTAGAGCTATCAATCAGTCTAGTCTTAGCTCAGTGAACTAACTATAATAATAGCAATAATTTTACTTAAAAGCAAGGCAAAATTTATGGCTAGAAATAGTTTTTTATGGTATAATCTAGATAACTATTTTTTATGTTTATAGACAAAGAAAAATCAGCTGAGCTTAAAAAAACTGGTTTAGAGGCTGAACCCAAAAAGCCCTTACTTGGTCGTAAGGAAATGCTTATGATTGTCTCAGTAGCTTTAGTACTGCTTATGATTGGGGCTGGAGTTTGGTATTATGCTAGTTTTTTAAAGTCCAAAAATAAAGCCCCAGAAGTAAGCCCAGAGCCGGTGATTGAAACTGGTTTAGGTACTTTAACTGACAAAGAGATAGAGGAGAGAAAAAAGCAAGAAGCAGAAGAAGATATGAGACGGCAGGAAAATTTAACCTTTGGCTCGTTTTACAAATCTTTAAATAACGAAGCGCCAGTTAAGATTACTGGAGTTAAATTACCTCTTAATGTTAAGAGTCAGGTGGTTAATTATTATGAAACGGCTCGTAAAATTAATCTTGACCCAATTGTTAATAATCTTAACCAGAATGGTTTTGGTGTGATTGATAATCCTTTCCAAAAATCAAGCAATAATTTTTTTGCAATTTATTATGAGCTTAATCAACGCTCTGTTCCGGTAGTTTTAACTAGTGATTTTTTGGTTTATTATTATCAAAATTCTTTAAAGCAGATTTATAAAGAAATTGAAGCCTCGTATTTTTACGATAATATTTGGAAAGTTACTAATGAGTTATATACTACGGCTAATGGTCGTTATCAAGAGCGTCGTAAAAAATTAGGAGTTGCGAGCGACGCTTTATTAGAGGCCGAGCGTTTAGAAGCCGCTTATTTTGCTACTGCTTTAATGTTATTACGTCCGGAAAAAGACCAAATTAATTCCACTGAAGATATTAACGATTCTAATAAGTTTAAGCCTAGTGAAGCAACGCGTTTTGATTTTACTATGCCGGCTTATTTGAATGATGATTTAAATCGTGAGCTACGTTTAATTGATGAAGCTGGTCAAGTAACTAAATCTCCACTTTTACTTTACGAAAGAAATTATCAAGATTTTAAAGTGCCACCTGAATATTCCAAGAGTGCTAAATTAAGAAATTTTTATTTAGCTAGTCGGTGGTACGGTTCTTTGTTCCCACTTTATTTTAAAGATTCAGCTTGTCAAAATTGTTTACTTGATAAAGAAGATTGGATAATTAATCAAAGCGCCGCGCACTTAATTGCTAGCGATTTATCAGCTAGTCAGTCTTTGAAAAATGATTGGGCTAAAATTTATAAAGTTATTTCATTTTTTTCTGGTTTGCGTAGTGAATTAACTTATCTTCATTATCAAAACGTGCGCAATGATATTTTTAAAGATAAATCTTTAGAAGAGCTGTTTGGCCCTGATAGCTTTGAACGCTTAATAGAATTGCGCGATGCCTTGGCTAAACTAGAGTTTAAGGCCACTGAAGGGGCTTATAATCGTCAATTAGCCACTGATAAGCCAATTTTAGGCATGAGACTATTACAAACCGCCTACTGGCCTAGTCAGGCCTTTTATAATCAGTTGACCAACGCCGCCGTAGGGGATCATAAACAGCCACTTAATACTAAGGGTGAGTCAGTGAGTTATTTAACCACTTGTCAATCTAAGGCCAAGCTTTATCGTTGCCGTGGTTTAGGCTTTGATATTCTTAATATTGTTTTAGATCGTTTACCTAAGAGTAAATTTATTTTAGACAATATTAATTATGATAAATACAATACTCAAGTCGAAGCCATTAGAAATGAATTAAAAGCTTTTACGCCAATTGATTGGCATAATAATAATTTTTGGACAACCCTTAGTTTAGTTGGTGCTTATGCTAATGATAAAATGGCAGTTTTACCTTATGATAATACTGAGCAATGGTTTGAGCGTAAATTATCTACCTCTCTAGCTTCATTAACCAATTTCTATTTAGCACCCGATACTTGGACAGTAGCTCGTGAAAGAGTTAATAATGGTTTAGAGGTTTCTGGTAGTTTAGCCTCCTTAAATTATATTGAGCCAAACATTAAATTAGCTGATGAATTAGTGGCTAATACTAAAATGTTATTTGAAGCTTTGGCTAGCTTAGGCGTAGTTAAAGATAATGATGATCGTTTTGTTGATTTATTAAATAAAATGGAAACCAGCGGTAAAATTATGCGTCAGGAGTTAGCTAAAGAAAATATCTCTAATGATGATTATCAATTTATTAGTGACTTTATTAGTCAATTTAAATTAGATCAAGCGAGTACTAAAACTAGGACGGTTGAATTCTTTGACCCTACGACTAAACAAGCAGAAAAAATTAAACAAACTATTGAGTCGCCAAGATTAATGTTATTTATTTATGAAAAAGATGGTAAAAACATTATGACGGCTGGCCCAGTTTTTAGTTATAAAGAACAATAAAATATGGCAAATAAAATTTCTTCAATTGATGACAGTGTTAATAAATATAAAGATACGACCGGCTTAACAACCAAACAGCTTAATATTGGTTTGTGGTATCTTCGTAGTCGTAAAAAGTTTTTTATTGCCTTATTAATAGCCTTGGCGTTACTGGCCGTAACGACCATTGCTTATTCTTTGTATCATTTTGCTAACTATCTTATTTATGGCATGGAGCAAGATAGAAAGAACTTTGTTGAATTAAGTTCCTCGGCTAGTTTAGTAACTAATAAAGTAAATTTAGGTAGTAATTTAAGTTATTCTGATGTGCGTATTTTAAGCACAGAAAATAATAATTCTGATTTAGTAGTAGCGGTCACTAACAATAATCCTCGAGTTTTGGTTAATTTAAATTATTATTTTGATGTTAATGGGACTAAAATGGGGGAAGCTGAAGATTTTATTTTGCCAGGCGATACTAAATATTTAGTGGCCTTAAATCAAGCAGTACCGAGTAATTCTTCCGTCAGCTTAGTGGTTGAGAATTTATATTTTATACGCTTAGATCGTCACCAAATTAGTGACTGGGATAAATATCGTTCAGAGCGTTTTAATTTTTTAGTGCAAGACGTTAAATTTACTAGCGCCGTTGACAGTGGTCTATCAGAAAAAATTAGCTTGGGTCGTTTATATTTTAAGATCAACAACAACAGCGCTTATGGTTATCGAACGGTTCCTTTGATTATTTTATTAAAATCTCAAGGTCAGATTATTGCTCTGAATCGTTATATTGTTAATAATTTTCGTTCGGGTGAAGAAAAAAATATTGAATTGAGTTGGCCTGGCAGATTAGCTAATGTTAATGAGGTAGAGGTGTTGCCAGATCTTAACATTCTTGACGCCGCGGTTTATCTCAATTATTCTGCTTTATAGTTATTGGTTAATTTAACTCTGGCTTTAAAAATATTTTCAAAGCCGGAGAAATTTGATATGAAGTTATTGTTTATTTTTCTAAAAAAAATTGATTGGTTATATGCGGCGCCGATTATCGTTTTGCTATGTTTTAGTTTGGCCGAACTTTATAGTATTAGCTTGGGTCAAGGCAGTGCTAATTCTGAATTTTTTCAAAAACAAATTGTTTTTATAGTTGTTGGTTTGGCGATTTTCTTTTTTCTAGCTCTGACTGATTTTCATCATTTTTATAGTTATTCAAATTATTTATATTTAGCGGCTGTGGTGCTTTTAATTAGTGTTTTGTTTTTTGGTCAAGTTATTAACGGAACCAAGGGTTGGTTTGGTTTATTTGGTTTTGGTATTCAGCCAGTCGAATTGGTAAAAGTTATTTTGATTGTTTGCTTAGCTCGTTATTTTTCTAAAAATTCAATTATTGCTCGACCCTTAAAGCATTTACTAATTACTGGTTTTGCCACCTTTATTTTAATCGCCCTAGTTTTATTGCAACCAGATTTTGGTTCAGCCGCTTTGTTGTTTATTATTTGGGCTATTTTTTTATCAGCTGTTAATATCCCCAAAAAATATCTTTTCTCCATTGTTGCTTTATTAATAGTTTTATTGGCTCTGGCTTGGCAATTTGCTTTTAAGCCTTATCAACGTGAAAGATTGATTACTTATCTAAGTCCTTCGGCCACTTCATCTAACTACAATGTTAAACAGGCGATTATTGCCGTTGGCGCCGGTGGTTTGTTCGGTCGTGGTCTTGGTTTTGGCTCTCAATCGCAGTTGAAATTTTTACCAGAGTCTAATACAGACTTTATTTTTGCGGTTATTGCTGAGGAATTAGGCTTTTTAGGCGTCATGTTGATTATTGGTTGTTTTGCTTTATTGCTATTTAAGCTTTTTTCCAGCTTAGCCCGTAGTCGCAATTATTTCGGGTCTTTGGTAGTGGTTGGGGGCGCGGGCTTGATTTTTATAGAAATGTTTATTAACATTGGTATGAACATGGGAATATTGCCGGTTATCGGCATACCATTACCTTTTGTTAGCTATGGTGGTAGTTCTTTAATTAGCCACCTGGCCTTAGCTGGTATTATGCATAGCGTAATCAGGCGTACGGCCGCTAAACAGTAGTCCTTCGTTAAAGCTATGGACTATAAATATATTTTATTTAGTGATTAAGAACAAAGTATGACAGAAGCTATCAAGTTGGCGGTGTCTTTACGCCAAGAAAAAGTTAAAGATTTAAAAGAAAATATACCAGCCGTAGTTTATGGTTCGGGTACAGCTAATTTATCGCTCGTAGTTAATAGAATTGACTTTGAGAAAGTTTTTAAAGTTAGCGGAGAGTCAGGTTTGATTTCTTTAAAATTAGACGATGGCCAAGAATTGCCAGTCATTGTTAAAGATGTACAAACTGAAGCTGTTAAACATCGCATAATTCATATTGATTTTTTTAAGGTTAATATGGATGAAACAGTGGTGGCTGAAGTTTCAATGCACTTTATTGGTGAAGCGCCAGCGGTTAAAAATCATGGTGGTGTGGTGGTTGAACATATGGATCACATGGAAATTGAATGTTTGCCAGCTGACCTAGTTCAGAATTTAGAAATTGATTTGTCAGGTTTAGTTAACATTGGGGATGCAATTCATGTTAAAGATATTGTTTTGCCTCGTGGTATCGTTGCTAAACATGAACCAACTGATATTGTAGTTAACGTGATTGAATTAAGAAAAGCTGTTGAAGAAACTCCGGTGGTGGCTGAGGCTACAGCTGAAGCCGCTCCTGCGACCGACGCCAAACCAGGCGAAAAAGTAGAAGAGAAGAAGGAAGAGAAAAAGAAATAAAATTTAAATTTTATATATAAAAACACCTCGTCAGTTGGCGGGGTGTTTTTTAATTACTTTCACTTAATTGTCTGAACCACAGATTACATAGAAATAATATTTCGTTACGTAATTCACTTACTCTACCCCCAGCCCCTCCTCGTCCGCCGAATCGGCGGACAAGGAGGGGTGACTTGTATTCATGAGAAAACTAGTTCCCCCTCCTTATCCCGCAAGGCGGGATGAGGAGGGGTTAGGGGTGGAGTTATGCTAAATAATTTTAACTATCCCAACCCTTATTTTCCCCGCCAAATCTTTTTTAAATATAGTTTGTGGCCAAAGTTTTTTAAACCCATTTTTCTGCCCCGGATTTATTTCGCAAATTAAAGTAATCTGGTGTTGGATGTTTTTTAATTGCTTAGCTAATTCGTGATAATATTTTAAACCATCATTTCCAGCAATAAGTGCTTGTTTCGGTTCATGCTTAATTGAGGCTTCGGACATTTGTTTTTTAGTAAGATAGGGGAGATTAGCCATGGTAATAATTTCGTCAGTTTTAGATAACGTTTTAAAGTTAATTTTTTTTAGTAAATTGCTTTTTATAAATTTAACTTTTTTATCTAATTTATAATTTTGAGCATTTTGTTTAGTAATTTTAAGAGCCTGGCTAGATATATCAACGGCGATCGCTTGTTTGATATTTTTGTTCTGCAATAAAGCAGAAATAATTAAACAACCAGAGCCAGTACCTAAATCAATTAAGACGCTATTTTTGTTTAATAGCGGTAAAACCAAATCAATGATTAATTCACTTTCTGGACGGGGGATTAGGACATTTTTATTAACCATAAACTTTCTGCCATAAAATTCTTTTTCACCTAGTAAATAAGCCACTGGCCAATGTTTTTTTCTTTTGGCTATTAGTTTATTGTAGTCTGAAAGTTGTTTTTTATTTAAACTTTCATCGTCATGCGCTAAAATCCAAGCACGATCCTTTTTTAAGACAAATTCTAGAATAATTAATGCATCTAAAAACGCCTCTTGTTTAAGAGACGATTTTAGCTTAATAATTCCTAGTTTAAGCGCTTGTTTGATTGTTAGTGAAGTAGTCTTTGAGAGCATAAATAATTGGTCCAAGATCGCCTTCCATAACTAATTTAATGGAATGCCAGTTTTGGTTAATGCGGTGGTCAGTAATTCTATCTTGGGGAAAGTTATAAGTTCTGATTTTATCACTGCGGTCACCGGCGCCGAGCATCTCTTTACGGGCACTAGAATCAGAGGCGCGTTTTTCATCTTCAATTTTTTGTAAAAGTCGAGAACGTAAAACCTGTAAAGCTTTTTCTTTGTTTTGGTGTTGAGATTTTTGATCCTGACAAGACACAATCATGCCGGTTGGAATGTGTAAAATTCTAATGGCTGAGTAAGTTGTGTTAACGCTTTGTCCGCCTGGGCCAGAGGAACAAAAAGTATCAATTCTAATATCAGCTGGTTTAATTTCAATATCAACTTCTTCAGCTTCTGGAAAAACGGCGACGGTAATGGTTGAAGTGTGGACACGTCCAGCCTTTTCCGTCTCGGGAACTCGTTGCACGCGATGAGTGCCGCCTTCATATTTTAATAAACCATAAACGCCGTCACCCTCCACAGTAAAAATAATTTCTTTATAACCGCCTAAGCCGATTTGACTAGAATCTAAGATGTTTATTTTCCAACCTTGTTTTTCGGCAAAACGAGTATACATGCGAAAAACTTCGGCTGCGAATAAAGTTGATTCGTCGCCGCCAGTACCGGCTCTGATTTCCACAATGGCATTTTTTTTATCTAAAGGGTTGGCTGGAAATAATTCTTCTTTAATATCAGCTTCAAGTTCTTTAATAGTCTTAGTTAATTCTTTATTTTCCGTTTCGGCCATCGTTCTTAATTCTTCGTCAGCATTATCATTTATCATTTTTTCATTAGCTTTAAAGTCAGTGGTCGTTTTTTCCAATTTATCAATCATGTCAACGACTCGTTTTAGCCCAGCATGTTTTTTAGCGACAGTTTTCATTTTTTCTCGGTCAGCTTGAAGCTCCGGACTCATAAGTTCGGTTTCTAGCTCTTTAAATTGTTGTTTGATGTCTTCGTACATAATAGTGGCAAGTGGCAGGTCACAAGTGGCAAGTTATAAGTATCCTTGTCACTTTACAATTGTGACTTGTGACTAAAACAAAACCGACCCATGATTAATGATAGCATAAACTACCAATCAATCGTGGATCGGTTTTAAATCGTTACTTTTTAGCTTTAGTGGTTTTGGTCTTTTTAGTGGCAGCCTTAACCGTAGCCTTAGCAGCGCGTTTAGCGGTTTTACCACGGACGGTTTTAAGACCAGCCTTGGCTGTAACCTTGGCTTGGAATTTCTCAACGCGACGAGCTGTATCAACCAATTTCTGCTTACCAGTATAAAATGGGTGGCAAGCTGAACAAAGTTCAGTTTTTAGCTCTTTCATGGTTGAGCCAACCTCAAGAACGTTGCCGCAAGCACATTCAACTTTGGCTTTAGGGTAATATGTTGGATGGATGTCTTTTTTCATAGTATATTTTAGATTTAATACCATAGGATTCTAACATAAGCTTAAAATAATGTCAAAAACCGCTAGTAAAGTGGAATAATATTGACAAATTTTATTAAATATGATATTAATTAGAATTAAATTAAAATAAAAAAATAAAAAATATATTGGACTTATTGTCTAGAAAGAAGGTTCATTAAAAATGATGTCAGCAAAAAATTATATTGCTTTAACGATTTTTGTGATAGGAATAGCGGTTGGTGTTTTATTAAACTTAATACCACCGTTCACTTGGCTCGGCGCTCCATTTCTTGGTTTTTACTATTGTACATTTTTTAAATCAAAAGAATATGATTTAAAAATCAGTTTACTTTTATTCTTGCTATTTTTAGGAGTATTTGTTGGAGCGTTTTTGATTGTTCTCATTTATGTTTATTTAAGTGTCGTAAGTCTTAAGATATTAGAGATTGTTCTTTTTACAATTGTTAGTCCTGTTTTATTTTTGCTTGGTATTGGTGTAGGTAATATAGTAATAAAAATTAAGAAGCATTATAAGGCAGCGGTTAATAAAAATTAATTTTTTTACAAAAGCCGAGTCTGATTATATCAGCTCGGCTTTCTTTGTGCCTCGAGACCCTACTACGTCTTCGACTTCGGAGGGTAAAGCCCTCCTACGTCTTCGACTTCGGAAGGGTAAAGCCCTCCTTCGCTAAAGCTATGGAGGGCAGGTCGTGTGCGTTTAATGTGCCTCGAGAGAGACTCGAACTCTCATGGATTGCTCCGCACGATTTTGAGTCGTGTGCGTCTACCAGTTCCGCCATCGAGGCCATTGTGTCATCCTGGCTTTCGCCAGGATGACATGGGAGAGGATTCATGTTTTGTGATTATAAGAAAAAAATAGTTAATTGTCAAAGCGTGGTCTAAAAGCTATAATGAATAGGCTATGGGATTAATTATTTCTATTGTAAATCAAAAAGGCGGCGTTGGTAAGACAACGACTGCTGTTAATCTTGCGTCTTATTTAGCCCACCTTGGTAAACACGTGTTGTTGGTTGATATTGATCCACAGGCTAATGCCACCTCAGGTCTAGGAATTGACCATAATAAGCTAGAATTCGGCGTCTACGAAGCTTTAATTGGTTTACGGGATTTGGCTAGCGTTTTAAAACGCACGGTGCAAGAGCGTCTAACCGTGGCGCCTTCCACGATTTCCTTGGCCGGCGCTGGCATTGAATTAGTTTCCGTGGATAATAGAGAGTCAAGACTTTTAAATTTATTAGAGCAAGTAAGACATGATTATGATTACATTATTATTGATGGTCCGCCATCTTTAGGTTTGTTAACGATTAATAGTTTAGTAGCCGCTGATCAAGTTTTGATTCCAGTGCAAAGTGAATATTATGCTTTAGAAGGTTTAGGACAATTATTAAATACCATCAATTTAGTCCAGAATCATTTGAAACCAACGCTCGGAATTTTAGGCGCCGTGATTACGATGTATGATAAAAGAAATCGTTTATCAGAATCAGTTATGAACGAGCTATATCAATATTTTCCCAATCGTATTTTTCGCAGTGTTATTCCAAGAAGTGTTAAATTAGCTGAATCACCAAGTTATGGTCGTTCAATTCTTCATTATGATAGAAAATCAAAAGGCGGACGAGCGTATGAGAAGTTGGCGTTGGAGCTAGTTCAATTATTTGACAAGCGAGGTGCTTGAGAAGTGTTTTAATGTTATAATAACTACGTAATTTTAAAATTTTCAATTTTCAATTTAAAAAACAATTCTAAAATTTTTAAATTAATAAATTGTTTGAAAATTGAAAATTCTAAAATTGAAAATTTATGAATAATAGTCTTGGCCGGGGATTGGGCTCTCTCATTCCCTCAAAACAAAATAATCTAACAAAGGATCCTGTAATTGATGCTAATTTGCCGATTGATGCGCAGGTCTTAAAAATCAGTCCTGATTTGATTAAAAAAAATCCGCGGCAACCCCGCAGTGATTTTAGAGATGCCGCGCTAAATGAATTGGTCCAGTCAATTAAAGAGTATGGTATTATCCAACCTTTGGTGGTTAGTCGCTCTGGGAATGATTATGAGTTGATTGCCGGAGAAAGAAGGTTACGCGCCGCGATTATCGCTGGCTTAAAAGAAGTACCGGTGGTAATAAGAGAAACGCATGATCAAGAAAAATTAGAAATTGCTTTGATTGAAAATATTCAACGAGAAGATTTAAATATTGTAGAATTAGCTTTGGCTTATAAGCAATTAGCTGAAGAATTTAATCTTAATCAAGAACAATTAGCTAAAAAACTTGGTAAATCACGACCAGTCATCACTAACACTTTGCGTATTTTAAATTTACCAGGCGAAATTCAGCTGGCTTTAATAAACGGCGAAATTACTGAAGGACATGCTAAAATTTTAGTTGGTTTAGATAGTGAGGCTAAGCAATTTGAATTATTTAATCGCATTAAAAATCGCCGCTTAACCGTTGACGACACAATTCTAGAAGCTCGTCGCATGGGCGGTACTAAGCAAGCTCATATTAAAATTGATTATGCTGATAAAGATAAAGAATTAAAACTTAGAGAATTTTTTGGAGCTAAAACCGAAATTAAACGTGGTAAAAAAGGCGGGCAAATTATTGTGCATTTTTATAGTGATGAGGAGTTAAAAGGTCTTATGGATAAGCTTAATTAGCTACTTATAATCAAGCTTGCTCCCAGCAACAATTTTATGATAAAATGGGGTATCTTTATATCCCTCTTATGTCATTTGTCCACCTCCATGTTCATAGCCATTATTCGCTTTTAGACGGCCTAACTAAGATTGATGATTTAGTTAATGCGGCCAAAGAAGATGGTTCACCAGCAGTTGCTTTAACCGATCACGGCGTTATGTACGGCGTGGTCGAATTTTATGAAAAATGTAAAAAGGCTGGTATCAAGCCTATTATTGGCGTTGAAACTTATTTAGCGCCAGGGGCAAGAGCTGATAAAACAACTAAGGCTATTAATGATAGAAGTTACTATCATCTTCTTTTGTTAGCTAAAAATAATATTGGTTATAACAATTTGATTAAATTAACCTCCGTTGCTCATTTAGAGGGTTATTATTATCGTCCGAGAATTGATTGGGAAATTTTAAGTGAAAATTGCGAAGGCTTGATTGCGACTAGTTCTTGTCTTGGCGGAGAGATTCCACGCTTATTATTAGCTGATAAATTATCACGCGCGCAAGATAAAATTGATGAATACAGTAAATTGTTCGGCGCTGATAATTTCTATTTAGAATTACAAGATCATCCCGAGTCAGATGATCAAATGAAATTAAATAAATTGCTGGTTGATTTATCACGTGAACATAAATTACCTTTGATTGCGACCAATGATGTTCATTATTTGCGAGCGGATGATAACGAAGCACAAGACATTTTACTGTGTTTACAAAATAAAAGTAAAAAAGAAGATACTAATCGTATGTCAATGCTAGGAGTTAATTATTCTTTGAAATCTAGCAAAGACATGATTGAAGCTTTTAAAGACACGCCCGAAGCGATCACTAATACTTTAAAAATCGCTGAAGCTTGTAACGTGGAATTAGAATTAAATAAGATTCAACTACCTTATTTTGAAGTGCCTTCTGGTTTTGATGGTAATTCTTATTTAAGACATTTAGCCTTAGCAGGTTTTATGAAGCGTTATGGAAAAAATTATGAAGACATGGATCAACTTTATAAAGATCGGGTTGATTTTGAATTAAGCGTCGTGGCGAAAATGGGTTGGCCATCTTACTTTTTAATTGTGGCTGATTTTGTTAACTGGGCTAAAGAACAGGGGATTGTCGTTGGTCCGGGTCGCGGCTCAGCCGCCGGTTCTTTAGTTTGTTATTTAATTGGGATTACAAATTTATGTCCGATTAAATATAATTTATTGTTTGAGCGTTTTCTAAACCCTGATCGTATCTCCATGCCTGATATTGATCTTGATTTTGCTGATACGCGTCGCGATGAGGTTTTAGAATATGTAAAAAATAAATATGGCCATGATCACGTCGCACAAATTATTACCTTCGGTACTATGGCGGCGCGCGCGGCGGTCCGCGACGTCGGTCGCGTTTTGGATTATCCTTATGATTATTGCGACCGTCTAGCTAAGGCTATTCCGTCCATGATGAAAATTAAGGAAGCTCTAGAACGCAGTCCTGAATTTAAAGCCATTTATGAAGAGCCTGAAGCTAGGCGGATTGTTGATTATGCCTTGAAGCTAGAAGGTGTAGCGCGTCATTCTTCGGTGCATGCTTGCGGAGTTTTAATTACTAAAGATCCGCTAGTTAATAATGTACCGATTCAATATGCTTCAGCCTCTGATAGGACGATTGTTTCACAATACTCACTTCACCCCATTGAAGATCTTGGTTTATTAAAAATGGACTTTTTAGGTTTAAAAAACTTAACCATTATTGAATCGGCCATTAAAATTATCAAAAATACTCGTGGCCTTACGATTGATATTGATGAAATTCCTTTAGACGATAAAAAAGCCTATAAATTATTTCAAACTGGAGAAACCACCGGTGTGTTTCAATTTGAATCTAGTGGCATGAAACGCTACTTAAAAGAACTTAAACCGAGTGAGTTTGAAGACATTATTGCTATGGTAGCTTTATATCGTCCTGGACCAATGGAATGGATTCCGGATTATATTGCTGGAAAACACGCGCGTAAAAAGCCGCAGTATTTACATCCGAAATTAGAGCCAATTTTAAATGTGACTTATGGCGTAGCTGTTTATCAAGAGCAGGTCATGGAAATTGCGCGATCATTAGCTGGTTTTACTATGGCGGAAGCTGATGTGTTAAGAAAAGCGGTTGGTAAAAAAATTGCTAAACTTTTAGGTGAACAAAAAATTAAATTTATTGAAGGCTGTGTAAAAAATGGTTTATCAACTAAATTAGCCACAGAAATTTTTGCTTTTATTGAGCCGTTTGCTGGTTATGGTTTTAATCGCAGCCATGCAGCATGTTATGCAATGATTGGTTATCAAACAGCCTATTTAAAAGCTAATTTTCCAGCTGAGTTTATGGCCGCACTGTTAACCTCAGATCAACAAGACACTGATCGCATAGCGATTGAAATTGAAGAGTGCCGTCATATGAAAATTACTATTCAACAGCCAGACCTTAATCAATCGTTTGATAATTTCACTGTGGTGACGAGCGGTACGGCCAGTAATCAGACAGCTGATTCCAATGAACAACCAAGCACTATTCGTTTTGGTTTAAAAGCGATTAAAAACGTTGGTGAACATATTTCGGAGATTATTATTAAAGAACGTAAAGCTAATGGGCCATTTAAAGACGTGACTGATTTATTAGAACGCATTGAAGACAAAGATTTAAATCGCAAATCATTGGAGAGTTTAATTAAAGCTGGTGCCTTAGATTCAATGGGTGAGCGTGGTCAGCTATTGGCTAATATAGATTTAATGCTTAATTTTCATAAAGATTTTAGTCAGCGTAAAAACAATCGTCAGGTTAGTTTATTTTCTAATATCTTAAGCACTGCGGGCGTTGGTAGGATTAGATTAGTTAGCGCTCCGGAAGCTAGTCGTGAAGAAAAATTAAGCTGGGAAAAAGAATTATTGGGTCTTTATATTACAGAACATCCTTTTTCGCCTTTTCGTGAACCATTGCAAGATTCAATTATCTCTTTGAGTAAAGTTTCAGCTGAGCTTGTTAATAAAGAAATAACTATCGCTGGCGTTGTTACTAGTATGAAGAAAATTCTGACTCGTCGTAATGAAACAATGTTGTTTGTCAAAATTGAAGATGGTATTGGCAATATTGAAGTGATTGTTTTTCCTAAGTTGTTAGCGGAAAATAATAGTTTATGGTCAGCTGGCAGAATAGTGCTTTGTCAGGGAACTTTATCAGATAAAGATAATCAGTTTAAATTGTTAGCTAATAAGGCGGTTGAATTGACAACTCAAAATGTTAGTATCTTAGCACGTGAATATAAACCACTTAATAGTCATAACGGTCATAATGGTTATAACGGTAATAATGGCTATAAAAATTCTTACAAGAATAATTATCAAGCTAAGTCCAACGCCGCGCCGGAAGCTAAAGTAGTTACTAATCAAGATGTTTTAAAATTAGTTATTAAAGAGTTGAACTCTTTACCTGAAACCTTAGAAAAATTAAAAGTTTTATTGGCTGAGTATCCAGGAAAAAGTAAAGTTTATTTAAAAATTGGTGATAAAATCGTAGAAACTGATTACCGAGTTACTAAAAATGAAGAGCTACTTAATTGTTTAAGAGAGCAATTAGCTAATGCTATTAGAATAGTAGCTTAAAAGTCTCTAGCTTCAAATTATATTGTGGTGTACAATATAGGTATATTAGAAAAAAAATATGCCAACTAAAACAATAAAAAAAGTTACCACTCGTCGCCCTCGCCGCACCGTAGCTACTAAAGTACCTATTAAAAGAAGTCATGATGAAGACGTGATTAATGTTATTAATTTAAAGCAACCTTTTATTAATGAAGTAGCTAGTAATAAGCCTAGTTTTGATATCGGCCCAGCCGAAGAGCCAACCACCAAGAATTGGCATTGGTCATTTAAGCTCTATCGTAAGCTAGCTTTATCTTTTATTTTGGTAGCAGTCCTTATTCTTGGGGTAGTAGCTTATTTTGCTTTAGTTAAATTAGAGATTATTGTTACGCCTCGTGTGATGCCAGTTCAAGCTAAATCGACTTTTACAATTTATGATCGACCAGGCAGTTTTAATTTACCGCCTAGTAGCATTTTGGGTATAGTTAGAGAAATGGAACTTGATTATACTGAGACTTATAAAACTACTGGTGGAGAGGTGACGGGCGCCGAAATTTCTGGGCGAGTAACGATTGTTAATAATTATATTAAAGACCAACCGTTGGTGGCTACGACCAGATTATTAACCAAAGACAATCAATTATTAAGATTAAGAGACACCGTTTTAGTTCCAGCAGGAGGAGCGGTTGAGGTTGAAGTTTATGGTGAATCAACTGACCCATCTTTTACTTTAGCCGATGCTCGTTTAACCATTCCTGGTTTGTGGGCAGGCTTGCAAGATAAAATCTATGCTGAGGCTAAAGCTAATAGTGTGACTTATAAAGAAACTAGAAAAAATATTGTCACTCAAGCTGATCTAGATCGCGCCTTAGCTAGTGCTAAACAAGCCTTAGTAGAAAAAGCTGCTACTGAAATCGCCAGTGTTTATAGTTCTTATGATGAAAGAATTTATGAGCTAGATGATAGTGCGACGGCTTTTTCCTTTGATGCTAAAGTAGGAGATGAAAAAGATAAGCTAGCTATTAATATCTCTAGTAAGATTAAAGTCGTGGCTTTTAAAAAAGACTTACTAGTTAATTTAAACGAAACAACCCTAGAGTCTAGCTTAGGTCAAGGTCAGGTTTTATTAGAGGAATCTGTTAGTAAGCCATCTTTTAAAGTGGTTTCGTCTGATACTGTAGATAATATAGCCGAAGTTGAATTATTAGCTGATGGTTCATCTATTATGGAATCAGAAGATAAAATTATTGATCGCCATAAATTAATCGGTTTAAATAGTGAGCAGATTGAAAATTATTTATCTAGTCTAGATAATATAGAAAGCTACGAACTACATTTCACACCTTCATTTTTAAAAATTGCTCCGCAGGTAGTTGATAAAATTACGGTTAAAATTAAATAATAACTCACCTTTCCTGCTTAAAAGTTTGTGTTTTGTGAGTGAGTGAGGGGGGGGCTGTCTACCGGCAGGATCTAATACTTGACTTAAACGGCCTAACAACTCTATAATTAACTCACTATCAGTGATTGCTATAGTTTACCAACTATAGGCTGCCTTGGGCGGATCTCGTTTGAGACTAAGCTGTAATTAAAAGTGTTATCCCGCCTAGGCGGGATAGAAATCAGGTGGAACCGCGAGACATTTTAAGTCCCGTCCTGATAACTAAACCTTTGTTTGGTTATTGAGACGGGCTTTTTTATTGTCATCCCGGACAAGCGATCCCGCGTTAGCGGGAGAGCGCGATCCGGGATCCATTATAACTTAGTCATTACGAAATAATAACCAATAGGGCTATTTCACATTAATACGAAATAATGGATCCTGAAACAAGTTCAGGATGACACATTGATTTAAATTTAAAATTTAAAATTAATTATATGATTCCTTTATCTACCAAACGCCATTCTCTCGCTCATCTTATGGCTCACGCCGTGTCTGAGTTATGGCCCAAAGCTAAATTTGCCATTGGTCCGGACATTGATACGGGCTGGTATTATGATATTGATTTTGGTAATGAAAAAATTAGCGAGGACGACTTTAAAAAAATTGAAAAGAAAATGCAAGAGTTGGTTAGGCAAGATTTGCCGTTTGAAAAAACTGAAATGTCAATTAAAGAAGCACTTGTCTGGGCTAAAGAAAATGAACAAATTTATAAAACAGAATTGATTGAAGATTTAAGTAAACAAGGTGAAACTAAAGTTAGTTTTTATAGCGTTGGTAATTTTAAAGATTTATGTCGCGGACCACACGTTGAAAGTACAAAACAAATTGGTTTAAATGGTTTTAAGTTGCATAAGTTAGCCGGCGCTTATTGGCGCGGTGATGAAAAAAATAAAATGTTAACTCGTATTTATGGTCTTGGTTTTGAAAATAAAGAAGCCTTGGATGAATATTTAACCATGTTAGTTGAAGCTGAAAAAAGAGATCATCGGAAGTTGGGTAAAGAATTAGCTATTTTTGCCTTTGATGAAGACACTGGTCCGGGCTTACCTTTGTGGTTGCCTAATGGTGCTATTTTGATTGATGAATTAGAGAAACTAGCTAAAGAAACCGAAAGCGAGGCTAATTATCTAAGGGTTAGAACGCCGCATATTGCTAAAGAGTCAATGTATAAGAAGAGCGGACATTTGCCATATTATGAAGAAAGTATGTTTCCGCCAATGTTAATGGACGGAGAAAAATATTATTTGAAGGCTATGAACTGCCCTCATCATCATAAGATTTTTGAAAATTTACATGTTAGTTATCGCGATTTACCAATTCGTTTAGCAGAATACGGCACTGTTTATCGCTATGAGCAATCCGGTGAATTGTTCGGTTTAATGCGTGTTAGGTCATTACAGATGAACGACGCTCATATTTATTGTTCTAGACAGCAGTTTGCTTCTGAGTTTCAGGCGGTTAATGATATGTACTTAAAATATTTTAAAATTTTTGGCATTGATAAATATGTGATGCGTTTTTCAACTCATGCGAGTGAAAATTTGGGTAAAAAGTATGTTGATAATGCTCCGCTCTGGAAAGAAACCGAAGATATGGTACGCCAAGTTTTAATTGATTCCAATATTCCTTATGTAGAAATTCCTGATGAAGCAGCTTTTTATGGACCAAAAATTGATGTGCAAGTTTGGAGTGCGATTGGTCGCGAATTTACGCTAGCGACCAACCAAGTTGACTTTGCGGTACCAGAACGTTTTGGCTTGCAGTATAAAACTTCAGATGGAAATTTTGCTACTCCGATCTGTATTCATCGTGCTCCATTAGGAACGCATGAAAGATTTATTGGCTTTTTGATTGAGCATTATGCTGGCGCTTTTCCAGTTTGGTTATCACCCGTGCAAGTAAAATTATTGTCAGTCGCTGAAGCTCATAACGAATTTTGCCATAAGTTAGCTAAAGAATTAAAAGCACAAGATATTAGGGTTGTGGTTGATTCGTCTAATGAAACGGTTGGAAATAAAATTAGAAAAGCTAGTATGGAAAAAGTTCCTTATCTACTCGTGATTGGCGATAAAGAAATGAATTCTGATAAATTATTTGTTCGTGAGAGGGGAGAGCAGGAAGCTAAGGAATGGGATAAAGTGCAATTTGTTAAAAATATTTTAGACAAAATAAGAGATAGAAAATAGCTAATAAAAATTACTAATTTTACCTAATAATTTAGTGCTTGTTTTGTCTTTATTTTTTGCTATACTAAATAAACTCCCTCCATTTTATTATTAAATTAGGGAGTATGACTAATGAGCAAATAGAAATTTTTATGCAAGAGATTTTAGAAGCTATTAAAGAGGCTTCAAATAAAAGTCAGGAACAATTTAATAAAATTGAGCAGGATATTAATGATTTAAGGAAAGATATGAATAAGCGTTTGGATTATCATGAAACTTGGTTAAAGCAAATAGAAAAGAACATGGCTAGCAAAAGTCAGGTTAATTCTTTGCTTGGGATCTTAATTCGTAAGAATATTATTTCTAACTATGAGGCAAGTCATGTTACTCAGTCAGCGTAGTTATTGATAATTTTTTATTTTTGTTTACGACACAGTCTCCTCTGAACCACGCTGGTTTCAGCTTAAGAGACTGTGTTGTTTTTTAATTGCATTAAACGATCTAATTACAATATTGGTTTTATATATTACTTATTTTTATTGACAAAAAATATTTAGTATGTTATAAAAAAATAAATTAAAAAGGAGGGTGATTTGCTTCGTCAACCAAGGTTCCCCTATAAAATTAAGAATTCTAAAAGGGGGAGAAGTGGTAAGTTCCTTGAAAGGTTATTTTTTTCACCCAAAGAAGTTGGTTATTGGTCGCAATTAAGACACCAAATTGCTATCCACAGCGACGATAGCGATTTCGCTAATCACGTCAAATGGATTGAGACTCAAGCTGATAAACTTGAGCATAATGAAACCTGTAATTTTTGCAAAAAAAACCTAGCTACTCAAGTGTCATTTTGTTATGACATTGATAAGTTTTTTTGCGATGATTGTGCGCCAATGGCTGGTTTAAAAGTTATTCAAAAAATTCCTTTAAAATATTCTTCTCTTAGCTCCCTGGAATTTGCGGCTGATAGAAAAATTTTTAAAGAACGGCTGAATAAAATCTTTGGGATGTCGGCTAGGGAAAATCCAGATAAAATATTTGCTAAATTACTTAGCGCCGGCATGGGAGTTGAAAAAGAAAAAATTATTAGGGAAAAAAACAGGCCAATTAAACAATTGTGTCTGTTCTAAAATCAAATGCCTCTAAAATTATTTAGAGGCATTTTTGTTTTTAGATTTTATTTTGTAGCATCATACATCGCCTTTACTTCATCGGCGGATAAAGCTCTATTGTAAACACGCACATCATCAAGTAATCCTTGCCAATACTCATAGCGGCTATATGGCAAAAAAGGATGAGCTCCAATATAAAGATGACCATAATCTAATGAGGTATCATTAGTATTAGCGGTAGCACTGCTTTTTTCTAAACCGTCAATGTATATATATTTTTTGCTGTTTTTTTATCCCAAATACAAGTAAGATGATGCCAGTTATTGTCAGCAATATCTTCACCGTCAGTGTCCAAAACCATATTACTAGTAAAATTTCCTGTTTCAAATCTTACGTCACCATCATTATCATATTTTTTACCACATTGAAACCACCAATAATATCCAGCTGTTTGTGAAGCTGAAAGTGGCCATGACCAATCATCTTCATCAATTCTAGTAGTTTTAAGCCAAGTGCTCCAAGTAAAACCATTAGCAAAAGTTGATATGGGTATAGAAGTAACGTTAACATAGTTAACGTCAGTAGAGTATTTGCTAGGATTATTAGTTAAATTAAAGTGACCAGAATATAAACCTACCTTGGCGGCTTCATAATATGGCAAACGACCATTCCATGTCCCATCATTTTTATTCCCACTATAATCAATCGCTACAGTATTTGGGCCTTCATTAAAATCCCAATAACCAACTAATCCGTCAGTTGGTCCAATGTCGTCAATAGTTGAATCAGGGTAGAGTACAAAGCCCCCGGCAATTAATTGTGACATGGAACTACCAATACAACCACTTAGGCGGTACATATTTGTAGCTGTAATATAGTAGTAGCCATAATCAGCATCAGGACAGTCACCATCATCCCGAGGCGTAGGGTTAGACGGTATTTTTTTCATGTAATCAGTCAAACCATCTGGTGAACTTAAACTATTACCAGGTGTAATAATTTCTGGGTAGGTATTATTCTCCGAATAATATAATTCTAAGGCTGTACTAATTTGTTTAATATCAGCTAGTCTTTTAGAATCTCTGGCCTTTGACCTAGCACTTCCCAAAGCAATAACCGCCAAAGTAGACAGTACGCCAATAATAGCGATAACTACTAATAGCTCGATTAGAGTAAAACCTTTTAATTTAGTACTTCGTGAGATCATAGAAGTAGTATTTTGTTGTTAGTTGCTAGTTGCTGGGCGACTAACAAGCAACCACTGACTACTAACAATAGCTACTTGATTAACAACGCGGCGCCAATCGCCCCTGCCAAAGGTCCAATCTTACCTTTCACTAAATTAACTTTGCGAGATTGGTTAGAGAAAATATATTTTTTAAGATTGTCTTTAGCAGCGTTTAAAAATAAATCGCTAGAAGCTAAAGCGCCTCCGCCTAAAATAATCATTTCTGGATCAAATAGATTAACAATCGTCGAAAAAGCAATTCCTAAATAAGATCCAACTTCAGCAAAACGTTGTTCAGCTAAAATATCTCCTTTATAAGCTTCTTCTGCTAAAACAGCCGGATTATTTTGAGTTAGTTTATGGTAGGCTTGCTCAAGCGTAATTAGTTGATCAAAATCAACAATAATTTGACCTGGCTCGCTAGCTGCGCCGTAGTAACCATGATAAATTTCTCCCTGATACCACCAGCCACCACCAATGCCAGTGCCAATAGTAAAACCAAAAAAGTTATTAGACTTTTTACCTGCGCCCAAGACAGCTTCAGCTCGTACAAAACAATTAGCATCATTGTCGAGTAGACAAGGCAAGTCTGGTCGATTGATTTGTTTGCTGATTAATTCACCTAATTTAACTTTATTAAGCAATGGTAAATTAGGCGCCATAATGACTAGATTTTTTTCCTTGTCTATTGGGCCAGGTGCGCCAATGCCAATCCCAATTAATTGGCCTTTATTTTTTTCAATAGTTTTAAGCAGGGGATCAATGGCAGCATTAACCATGATTAGAAAATGCTCTAAACTGTCCTTCGGCGTCGCCAAAGTAAGATGCTCTATAACTTTATGCTTTTCATTAAGTAAAACACTGGCAATTTTTGTTCCCCCAACATCAACGCCGATATAAAAATTTTTATTAGTTGCCATATATTATTTATTAGCAGTTTGCGCAAAGAGTCTTTTAGCCTCCTCCCAATAAAATGGATTATGATTAACAGTTTTTTCCCAATACCAAAATTCAACGCCCCACCAATAAAAAGTTTTAAAACCAGTTTTTTGAATAAATTTTACCATGTCTTTGAATTTAGCTGGCGTCATGGTTTGGTTTCTTTCTTGTTGGTTAAGTTCTTGGAAAGCTTTTTTACCCCAAGGTTCGCCTTGTAGCTCAATGACGATCCAATCTTCAGGTTGAGCAAAGAGATTAGCAATATTTTTTTTAACACGAAAGAATACTGGCTCAATCGGGTAATGAATATAGCTATGAAAAAAACGAGAGTAGGTATCGCGATATAAAGTAGTGCCAAAAATATCAGCGCGTTTAGCCGCTGGGATCCATAAAGATAGTTCACCCGAATCAGTAATAATAATTGAACGAGTGTCCAGGGATTTAACTAGAGCAATTTCTTGATCTAAAAATTTACTATCAAACTCTGGACAAACACCAAAATATTTAAGAAATGGTTCGTTTTCAATTTGCCAATAAATAACATTAGGTCGATTTTTATAACGACTAACAACTTCTTTAATATAATCTAGGGTTGCTAGCTGGAGTTCTGTTTGGTTAGTTGCTCTGGCCCAATCAGGGATGTGGCATTCTGGCCAACGAGGTGTTTTTTGACCAAGGGCAATAATTAGTTCGACTTGTCTTTTTTCAGCTTCATTAATCTGCCAATCAAGTTCGTCCCAATTATAGTTTTTTTGGCTAGGCTCTAGTTGATCCCAGTAAGCTGGCAATCTTAATTTTCTCACTTTTAAATCATCAAGCATGGCTAAAAAAACAGCTCTAGAATCAAGCCCTAGGTCTTCGCTTTGTTTATTGGAAAAGGTTACGCCATAATCTAGCTCATCTAGTTTATAAATATGAGTCCAGCTTAGCGAGAAAAGAATCAAAAATAGACCAATCATGGTCAAAAAGATATATTTTGCCCAAATAAAAATACGCATGATATTTTATTTCATTATGTTAGGTAGCGTTTTAACGGTAATAAAGTAGGTAATAGAGTAGGCCGCGACTATAATAATTAAGCCAATGACAGCATTTTTTATTTGATTAACCGCTGCTTTGACTTTTTCCTGATCTCCTCCAGAAGTCATATATTTTATGCCAGCAAAAATTAGTAAGACCACAAAAATTATCCCCAGTAGACCAAGTACAACCTTGATAACAGTTGCTATGATGGCTTGGATATCTTTAGGAGCACCGCTTTCTCCGTAAGCTTCAGTTCCAACGGCATCTAGACCACCTTCTCCTATTCTATCGGTCCAAGAATTGGCACTTAGTAAAGCCGGGCTAAAGGCAAAAAATATTAAGGCTAGACTGACAAATAGTGTTTTAGCTTTGAACATAGAATTATGCTATAATAGCTTATAATTATTATATTTTTATTATACTATAATAGGGTTTTAAGGTCTATGGCACTATCTTCAAAAATTGCTTTTAACACAGGGATTCAGGTCTTTACTAAGATTGTGGGCACCTTATTAAGTTTGGCCGCCCTAGCTTTGATTACTCGTTATCTTGGTAGTTATAACTTTGGTTATTATACAACTGCTATTACCTTTGCTACTTTTTTTAGTATTGCGGCTGATTTAGGCTTAACCCTAGTAACCACGCAGATGATCAGTCGGCCCGGCGCTGATCAAGCTAAGCTACTAAGCAATTTATTTACTTTTAGAGCCGTGTCGGCGGGCATGATTTTAATTTTGGCTCCTATCGTGGCTATTTTTTTGCCTTATACTTCGGCTGTTAAAGAGGGGATTTTTATTACTAGTTTAGCGTTTTTCTTTGTTTTATTAAATCAGATTTTTACTAGTTTGTTTCAAAAAGAATTGCGAGCTGATAAGATGGCCATAGCTGAGATTGTCAGTCGAGTTTTAATGTTTATTTTGACTGCCTTAGCGGCTTTGTTAGATTGGGGTTTGTCAGGTATTTTATGGGCCATGGCTAGTGCCAGTATTTTGAGCTTTTTATTGCATTATTATTATTCCTTAGAGTTTGTGGCTTTGCGTTTAATGTTTGATAAAGCTATTTGGCTCGATATTATTAAACGTTCTTGGCCCTTTTTAGTTACGATTATACTTAATTTAGTTTATTTAAAAACTGATATTTTATTATTGTCATTCATGAAGAGCCCGCTTGATGTTGGTTTATACGGAGCGGCTTATAAAGTTATCGATGTTTTAGTCACTATTCCTTTTATGTTGGGCGGAACAGTTTTGCCTATCTTGACTAAACGTTGGCATGCCTTGGAAAAAACTGATTATCAAAGAGCTTGGGGTAAAATTTTTAATGTCACGTCAATTTTAGTTTGGCCAATTTTATTTGGTGTGTTTATTTTAGCTCGGCCAATTATGACTTTGGTGGCCGGAGAAGACTTTGCTTTGTCAGGTGATATTTTAAAGATTTTAATTTTAGCGGTCGGTGGAGTATTCTTTAGCGTGTTCTTTTCATACACGATGGTTAGCTTTGGTGAACAACGCCGTATGATTAGCGCTTATGTTTTTACAGCTATCACATCTTTAATTTTATATTTTATTTTTATTCCGCGTTATTCTTATCTTGGAGCTGCTTGGATAACGGTTTATAGCGAAATAATTATGTGTTTATTTGCTTGGCTATTAATTAGGCGTCATCTTAAATTACAACCTAATATTAGGCTTTTTTTCAAAGCTTTAGTGGCGGCCTTAGTAATGGCAGTAGTGCTTAGTCTGATGCCTTTTAATCAAAGTACTGTGCTTGGTTTGAGTCTAAGTATTTTAACTGGTATGATAGTTTATGCCTTAGCTTTGCTAGCTGGCAGAATTGTTAGTCTTAATGAGGTCAGAGAATTATTTCACTGGCGTAGCCGATAAATTTTATGTCCAATCGTTTATTATTTATTTCTTCTTTGCCATATAGGCAAATTTTACTTGGAGATTTACTAAGTCATTTTAAGGCTACGCGCCAATCATTTTTTTTATTAACTAAATCTCGTCGTTTATTACATCGCGGTCAAGCAGAAAAATGGTTAGTTAAAGCTAGCTATTTACCAGTTTTAGTACCGTTTTTGTTTGTTCTGGGCTTGCCTTTAATTTGGTTATTTTTTGGCTTGTCTTTTGTGTTTCATCTTTGGCGCTGGCAAGCTAATGTTGTTATTTTATCTAATTGGCCAGAAAAAATAGCTTTTTCTGCTGTAGCTAATTTTTTAGGTAAAAAGGTTTTTTGGTTAGAGTATCCTGATCGCGAGCTAGCTAAATTTTCTTTTTTAATAAAATTTTTCTATAGACATGCTAATAAAAAAATTAATTTTATTGTTTTTGGTAATAAATCAGCTGACAATCTACGCTCCTTAGTTGGTGATAAAAATATCTCTGTTATTTTACCAGCCGCTAACGCTCATAGTTTACAGCAACATTCAATTTTTAAAAATTTAGCAGAACAAACTAATCGTGGACGTTTTGTGGTTGGTTCAGTTTTATATGGTTTACCACGTGACCAAGCTGAGCGTTTATTATCAGCCTTAAGTATTGCGCAAACAGTTTGTCCTAATATTGAGCTAGTTATTATTGGTGCTGGCAAGAATAGAAAACAAATTCAATGGTTAGCGCGTCGCATGAACTTAGAAAGAAGGGTTTGGCTAGCTGGTCCGACCTCTGATTTTCAGCGCTGGATAGATCAGCTTGATGTTTATGTGGTAGCTGCTAAACGACCTAGCTTAGAAGATTCGGCGTGGGCAATTACAGCTATGGCAGCTGGTCTACCAGTGATTGCAGCGCAAAAAGATTGGCTAGCAGAGGTTGTTAATGATAAAACCGGCGTTTTAGCAGATGTTAATGATCCAGAAATTTTAGCCCGGCAATTAATTGCCTTACAACAAGACAAAGACTTATGTGAACGTTTAGGTAAGCAGGCTAAATTAGCGGCGCAAAATTTTTCTTTTAATAATTTTGTTACTTCATTCACTAAATTATTATCATGACCAAACTTAAGACTATTACAGGGGTAGGGCAAAGATTAGATATTTGGCTAACGACCGAACTTAACTTATCGCGCAGTTTAGTACAAAAAATGATAAAGCGTGGTGAGGTTTTGGTTAATGATAGTATTGTGAGTGCTCATCGTTTAATTAAAGCTGACGATAAAATAAAAGTTATTAAATTAAAAGTTAAGCCAGTTAAAGTTAAAACTGAAAAAATTGTTTTACCTAAAATTGAAATTATTAAAGAGACGCCTGATTATATAGTACTTAATAAGCCAGCTGGTTTATTGATGCACGGCGCTGATAACGAAACGAGAACTTCCCTTACGGATTGGTTAATTAAATATTATCCTAAAATTTCTAAAGTTGGTGAAGATTTAAATCGTCCCGGCATTGTTCACCGTTTAGACAAAGACGTGAGCGGTATCGTGGTAGTGGCTAAAAATCAAAAGTCATTTGATGATTTAAAAAAACAATTTAAAGGTAGAAAAGTGGTCAAGCGTTATTTAGCGCTTGTCTATGGCGCTGATTTACCAACTGAAGGAGAAATTAGATTTCGTATGGGGCGCTCAAGTAAAGGTTATCGTATGGCAGCTCGACCTTTAAATCAGACTGGCAAAATTGCTCTAACAGATTTTAAAGTTGAACATTATTATCATAATTATGCTTTACTGAGCGTTACTATTAAAACTGGTCGCACGCACCAAATTAGGGCCCATTTAGCGGCTTATAATCATCCGGTGGTCGGCGATGATTTATACGGCACGGTGCGCCATAAAAAATTAAACGCTAAATTAAAGTTAGGTCGTGTGTTTTTAGTAGCGGCGCATTTGTCGTTTCTTGATTTAGATGGGGAGCGCCGGGAGTTTTCGATTGACTTACCAATTGGTTTAAAGAAAGTTTTGGGGAAAATAAAATAGTTAAAGGCTGTATTTGACCTCCTCCGCCTAGTTAAGCTAAGCTAAAATCATAAGCTAAGCCCAAATCTATGTTCAAAAACCTAGACAGTCTAGTCGCCATTAAGTCAGTAGAAGACTTAAAGTTAAAGCCGGAAAC
>Ga0265297_10001019_pt1 | contig 70797 bp, 61 predicted proteins | sample Munlanlwell13791_FD_192502 | JGI IMG/M metagenome (GOLD analysis project Ga0265297, IMG submission 192502) | Leachate microbial communities from a municipal landfill in Southern Ontario, Canada - Leachate well 137-91 | ecosystem: Engineered > Solid waste > Landfill > Unclassified | place...
AAAAGAGATCAGTATAACAATGTGGTATCCTTTAAATTAATATATATTTTCAACGAAAACCTTGAAAACTTCGACAAAGTAAAAAAATAGGAACATAACTAATGACAAACCCTACTACGGACTTCTGGATTGAACATCTTAAATTACAGCCCCATCCTGAAGGAGGTTGGTTTCGCGAATTTTACCGTTCGCAGGAAATACTAACCCGACAGCATCTTCCCGAAAGATTTTCGGGGAACCGCAATTTTTCAACAGCGATTTATTATTTACTTCAGTATCCTGATTTTTCGGCTTTTCACAAAATAAAAAGCGATGAAATCTGGCATTTTTATGCTGGCGATTCCCTTGTAATCCATATTATTACACCCGAAGGGGACTATCATGAATTGTCCTTGGGATCCCATCCAGAGAAAGGGGAACAATTAACGGGTGTGGTTTCACAGGGTTGCTGGTTTGCCGCCTCACCTAAGTATGCAGGTGCCTATGCACTTGTGGGCTGTACAGTATCTCCCGGTTTTGACTTCAGCGATTTTGAATTGGCAAACAGAAGTGAAATTCTGAAGTTGTTTCCTCTACACCAAAAAATTATTACTGAGTTTACCCGGGAAAAGTAAATGAATTATATGCTTGATTGCTGGATAGCTATATGTCTATGTAAAAAATAATAGGAATTATCTGGCGAAGCTACGAGTGCAGAAATAAATAAAAATCTTTTGTCAGTGAAATATATTCATTAGTATATTTGTCATCAATAGTGAGGATAGTCAGGTGATTTTCCGTGGAGACCCTTTTCTTCTTCGAAAATTCCAGCAAAACCCGGCTAGTCCTTTTCCCTTCTTTTGGAATAATTTCCGTTTTTCTTGTCGTTACAAAATTATTCAACAATGCTTTTTGTTCGAATAATGAAAAAATTTCTATGGGGGCTATCACCGAAAACAGACCCTCTGGTGATAATAGTTGATTTACGGCATTGAACAACTCTTCCGGAGGCAAATTGTCGTTGTGGCGGGCAAGATTTTTCCGGTAAGTGGAAGCTTTCAGAGATTGATTAAAAAAAGGAGGATTGCATACAACTGCGTCAAAAAGACCAGGTTGGCTGTTTGTAAATTCTTGTAACGAAGTGTGAATTACGGTGATTTTTTGGTGCCATTTACTCGATACAACGTTAGCAATGGCTTGTTGTACAGAAAGAAAATCAATATCAATAGCTGTAACCAAGGCGTTAAACCTTTGTGCGAGCATCAGGGAGATAATACCGCAGCCAGTTCCTATTTCAAGAATAGGTCCGGCATGGGAAACATTTGCCCATGCACCTAACAAAACGGCATCAGTTCCCACTTTCATGGTACTTTTGTCGTGCTCTACGGCGAATTGTTTGAAATGAAAGGTTGTTGCCAATGGGTAAATTAAAGATAAATATCTATAAGTCCTTCAGGTGATTTGATGTATAAAGTTTTGTTTTCTTTATCTATGCGTGTGATAATTTCGTCGGCAACAGGTATCAGAATTTCTTTGTTCAGAAAAGAAATGCTTAAAATAGCCTGGTGGGGATATTCAAGCACTTTCTGTACAATACCGGTTTCTCCATTTTTGTAATCAATTACTTTATAGCCAATAACTTCATGATAATAAAACTGATGGGCTTGCAATGGGGGAAGCATATGCAATGGGAGGTATAAATTCATGTTGACCAGTATTCCTGCTTGATCTGTGGTATTAATGTCGGTAAGTGAAACAGTGGCGTTGTTAGTGTGTTGGAAGCTGATTTTTTCGATAAAAAAAGGTACAAGATCGCCGTTAAGGTCAATAAAAACGGAGGAAAGATTTCTGTAGGAGTTGATATCGTCAACATCCAGAAAAAAAACTACTTCGCCTTTTGTGCCGGAAGTTTTGGTTATTTTACCCAAGTAAAAACAATCCTGAATGTTCATAAAAAGTGAATTCGGAAGCGAAGATATAAAAAAGGCTGAGGTATTGCCTCAGCCCAGAATTTTTTTTTAGAGAAAGATTATTCTGTTTGTGCGGGTTCTTCAGCAGCGGGTTCTTCATTCGCAGCCGGAGCCACTTCTTCAGTTGCAGAAGCTTCTTCTTTTTCTGCTTTTTCTGCAGCAGCTTTGGCGGCATATTTCTTTGCAATAGCCTGAGCCTTGGCTTCGTTTATTTTTGCTTCTGCTTCAAAACGTTTTTTCTTCTCTTCTTTTGTTTTGAGTTCGTTTTCTTTTGCTTTGCTAATTAATTTAGATTCTTTATCAGCAACCCATTCTTTGAAACGTACATCGGCTTGTTCCTGCGTCATAGCGCCTTTTTCAACACCTTTTTGTAAATGTACTTTCAATAAGACACCTTTTTGACTGAGAATTGTTCGCACGGTCTCCGTGGGCTGAGCTCCAGTACGAATCCATTGTATGGCTTTTTCAAAATCAATTTGTACTTCAGCGGGTTTTGCTATCGGATTATAGGAACCAATTTTTTCAATAAATTTACCATCCCGAGGTGCGCGACCATCTGCAATTACAATATGAAAAAAAGGCATGCCTTTTTTACCAAAACGTTGTAACCTGATTTTTGTGGGCATTTTTTAAAAATTATAATATGAATAACTAAGTTTAATTAAAACGGCTGCAAATTTCGTAAAAAAATCCTGAATAACAATGCAACCCACTTTTTTTAATTATTTATCAACAAAATGACGTGCCTGTTCTATTTTACCTATTTTTACCTTTACGGAATAATAGATACAACTACTTCATACATAGTTTACTTATGAGCACTTTTACCCATTTGCATGTACATACGCAGTATTCAATTCTTGACGGTGCTGCCAAAATTGAAAAACTTTTCAGCAAAGCAAAAAACGACGGTATGGAAGCACTTGCCATTACCGACCATGGAAATATGTATGGTGTTCTCGAATTTTGTGAAAAGGCTAAAGCAAATGGAATTAAACCCATCATTGGTTGCGAAATGTATGTTGCACCTCATGGCAGATTTAATAAACAGGGGCGGCAATTCAGAAGCGGATTTCACTTGATTTTATTGGCAAAGAACCTCACAGGTTATCGTAATCTTTCTATTTTGTGCTCGCTGGGTTTTCTTGAGGGGTTTTATTATACACCTCGTATTGACAAGGAATTACTTAGTAAATATAGCGAGGGACTAATCGCTTCTTCTGCTTGTTTAGGAGGCGAAATTCCGGAAATAATTCGCACACAAGGTGTAGAAAAAGCCGAAGAAATACTTAAAGAATATATTGAAATATTTAAAGATGATTTTTATCTTGAACTAATGCGGCATGGTATTCCCGAGCAAACGGATGTAAACCGGGAACTTATTGCATTGTCAAAAAAATTAGGCGTAAAAGTCATTGCAACCAACGATGTGCATTATGTTGACGCTGATGATTATGATGCCCATACAATACTTATATGCCTGAATACAAACAGAGAACTTGATGAAGAAAACGATATGCACTATACGGGGCAGGAATATCTGAAAACGCAGGAAGAAATGAAAGCGCTTTTTTCGGATGTTCCCGAAGCCATAGAAAATACCCAAAAAATCGTTGAAAAAATTGAAAACTTTTCCATTTTTGCAGAAGACGTTGTACTTCCGGTATTTCCGCTTCCCGATAATTTTACTGACGAAAATGAATACCTGAAATATCTTACCTATGAAGGTGCAAAACGATTGTATCCCGAAATTACAGAAACACTGACAGAAAGAATTGAATATGAATTATCGGTAATTAAAAAAATGGGGTATCCGGGCTATTTTCTTATTGTACAGGATTTTATTAATGCTGCAAGAAAAATGGACGTTTTGGTAGGTCCTGGAAGAGGGTCGGCAGCCGGCTCGGTAGTAGCTTATTGTATCGGTATAACCAATGTTGATCCCATAAGATATAAATTACTCTTCGAACGTTTTTTGAACCCCGACCGCATAAGCATGCCCGATATTGATGTGGATTTTGATGACGAGGGAAGAGATAAGGTACTAAAATATGTTGTGGAAAAGTATGGAGAGTCAAAGGTTGCTCAAATAGTAACCTTTGGTACAATGGCTGCAAAATCAGCCATACGCGATGTGGCAAGAGTACTGAAACTTCCTTTGCCGGAAGCTGATAGATTGGCTAAATTAGTGCCAGAAAGGCCAAATGTTTCACTCGAAGATGCCTTTAAAGAAGTTCCGGAACTGGCACAGGAAAAAGAAAAAGGGAGTGAATTAATACGTAAGACTCTCAATTTTGCACAAAAACTCGAAGGTTCCGCACGCCATACCGGTACACATGCCTGCGGGGTAATCATTGGACCACAGGATTTGATAAACCACCTTCCTATGGCTACCGCAAAGGATTCAGAACTAATGGTTACCCAATACGAAGGCAAATTAGTCGAAAAAGTGGGAATGCTTAAAATGGATTTTCTGGGCCTTGCCAACTTATCCATCATCAAGGATACAGTACAAAGCATTTACGAACGACACAACGTAAAGATTGATATGAATACGTTGCCTATGGACGACGAGCTTACCTACCAGCTTTTTCAACAAGGAGATACCGTTGCAACTTTCCAGTTCGAATCGGAAGGTATGCGTTTGCGATTGAGGGAGCTGAAACCTAACTGTATTGAAGACCTCATTGCCATGAATGCTTTGTACAGACCGGGACCTATGGAAAATATCCCCAATTTTATCAATCGTAAACAAGGTAGAGAAAAAATTGTGTACGCGCATCCTCTCCTCGAGGGTATCCTGAAAGATACCTACGGCATCATGGTGTATCAGGAACAGATTATGCAAATTTCACAGGCACTTGCAGACTTTTCTGGGGGCAAAGCCGATGAATTGAGAAAAGCGATGGGCAAAAAGAACATGAGCACGATAGAAAAACTCAAAAAAGAATTTATCGAAGGCTGCGGGCAAAAAAGTATTGAAGAAAAACTGGCAATCGAAATTTATGAACTGATGGGTGAATTTGCCAAATACGGATTTAATCGTTCGCATGCAGCAGCTTACTCCATTGTGGCTTACCAAACAGGGTACCTAAAAGCCCATTATCCTGCCGAATACATGGCTTCGGTACTTACCCATAACCTCAATAACATCAGTAAAATAACATTTTATATTGAAGAATGTAACCGCATAGGAATTAAGATATTAGGTCCAGATGTGAATGAAAGCTATCTTAACTTTAACGTAAATGTAAAAGGACATGTACGTTTTGGACTGGCTGCAATAAAAGGGGTGGGAGCTTCGGCTGCCGAAGCAATAATAATGGAACGAAAAAAAAATGGTGTTTTTAGAAATATTTTTGACTTCGTAAAAAGAATCAGTCTAAGGGCTGTAAATAAACGTTGCCTCGAAGCGTTAGCTTATGCGGGTGCGTTCGACGGATTTAATGCTACCCACAGGGCGCAATTTTTTTATAAACCTGCTGATAACGACACCACATTTATTGAAAAACTCATCAAATCGGCTACCAATTTTCAAAACCGGCAGGACAGTTCACAACATTCCCTTTTTGGAGATGTCGTTTCGGAAGATTTTACTGAAATTCCCATGCCGGTGTGTGAGCCATGGCCAATGCTGGAACAGCTTAAAATGGAAAAGGAAGTTACTGGCTTTTATTTTTCGGGTCATCCCCTTGATGATTATAAATTTGAAATTGAAAATTATTGTAATGTGAAACTTGCAAGCCTGAAAAACGACTTGAAACCCCTCGCCGGACGAACATTATACTTTGCGGGAATTGTTACTGCCTCAGCAAGCAAAACCACGAAAACAGGGAAGCCTTTTGGCAATTTTACCATTGAGGATTTTGAAGAATCCTATTCTATTTCCCTTTTTTCGGAAGAGTATTTAAGGTTGAAACACTTTCTTGAGGTCGGACACTTATTGTACATTACAGCTATCGTTCAGCCCAGATTTAGTAATCCTGATTTGTTGGAAATGAAAGTGCAAAATATAATGCTATTGCAGGATGTGATGGAAAAACTTACCCATACAATTACTGTTAGTATTCCGGTAAGCCTGTTTACTGATAAATTATACGACATACTTTCTGGAATTTTGAAATCCAATAAAAAAGGTAATAGCAAAGTTAAATTTATTTTTAACGATGATGAAAGCAAGCTCAGCGTTTCGATGAACCCCTCTAAATTAAAAACGGATGCTGCTGAGGTTATTTCCGCATTGTATCACGAAAATTTACTAAAACTAAAAGTAAATTAATATTGTAATGTAAATAGCAGAAATAAAAAGTTGATTATCAAAAAACTGATTTTTATGATAGAGAGGATGCATCCATCCTGTACTGAATTTTTTTTTGAGATGCTAAAATATTTGTCGAAAATAAATAATAATGTAATTTTGGAAAACACAAAAAGTAACTTCTTAATATATAAAAAATGGCAATAGAACTAACCGACAGCAATTTTGAAGAAATTGTACTCAAGACTGATAAACCCGTTATTGTTGATTTGTGGGCAGAATGGTGCGGTCCCTGCCGCATGGTAAAACCCATAATAGAAGAATTGGCAGTAGAATACGATGGAAAAGCAGTAATAGGGAAACTGGATGTTGACAGCAATCCCGGAATCACAGCACGCTTTGGCGTAAGGAATATACCCACAATATTATTTTTTAAGAATGGCGAAATAGTTGATAAACAGGTAGGGGCAGTCCCAAAAGCCGTATTGGTTGGTAAATTGGAAAAACTTTTCTGATAGCTTTAGTTACTGTTTTCTGATAAATTGCTGAAAGGATTTTTACAATAAAAAGTCCAAAAAATTGTTATATATGCACTTCTAAAATTATTTTTTAGTGGAATATACTCTTGATAGAAATCAAATTCAGCAGTTTGGTTCACTCGAATTTTTAGCACGTCAGGTAGTGGAGGGTTTTATTACCGGACTGCATAAAAGTCCGTTTCATGGTTTTTCTGTTGAATTTGCCGAACATAGACTGTACAATACTGGCGAATCTACCCGTAATATTGACTGGAAACTTTACGGGCGTACCGAAAAATTATTTGTCAAACGGTTTGAAGAAGAAACGAACCTGCGTTGTCAGATTATCATTGATAATTCATCTTCAATGTATTTTCCGGTACGGGAAACACATACATCCGAACTTCCCGATAAAATTACTTTTTCCGTTTATGCTGCGGCTTCCCTGATGTATCTTTTGCAAAAACAACGTGATGCTGTGGGTCTGAGCATTTTTTCAGGCACAATTGAAAAACATATCCATGCCCGTTCAAGCTCTGTTCATCATAAACATCTGTTTTCGGAACTGGAAAAACTGTTGCCACCCTTACCACCGGAAAACAAAAAGCAAACCTTTGCTGTTGAAGCATTGCATTATATAGCCGAAATGATTCATAAACGCTCGTTGGTTGTTATTTTTAGTGATATGATGGACAGCGGAGAGAATCAATCGGAATTATTTTCGGCTTTACAGCATTTAAGACATAATAAGCATGAGGTAATATTGTTCCATGTGATGGAAAAGCAAAAAGAACAAAATTTGGTATTTGAGAATCGTCCCCTGCGGTTTATTGATTTGGAAACCGGTGAAGAATTGAAACTCAATCCTGCCGAAATAAAAAAACAGTATGTGCAGACAATGCAAAATTTTTCGCGTGAACTTTCCTATAAATGTGGTGCGTATGGAATTGACTACGTCGAAGCGAACATAAATCTCGGATATAAACAAATTTTGTTGCCATATCTAGTAAAAAGAGAAAAAATGCATTAATGTATGAAGAGGATAATTTATTTAGTTCTTATTGTTTTTTTGGCTTCAATCATAAAAACTTCTTATACACAGCATCCCGGAAAAAATAAAACGGAAGAAGCTAGTTTACAGGAAGCAATTAAGGAATTGCCACATTACTATCATTTTATTAAAACCATGAAGGAAAATGGTTATGTATTTTGGGACTTTAAAACCTATTGGGCGGCAGACAAAACAAAACTACCTCTGAAGCTTATAGTTATAAGGCACGATGTGCATGAACGTGATGTAAAATATGCTTATTACAGTTATTTTATTGAAGAAAACCTTATAGGAAAAAATACGGCAACTTATTTTGTTATGCTCGATGCACCCGATGAAAAAAGTGACAGCTCTATTCAGCACAGATATCTGCAACTAATCCATTTTTTGAAAGAAAAAAAAGAAGATGTGCAACCGCATATTTCCCCCCTCGATCTGTATGTGCATGCATATTCTCCCAAATGGGCTGAGCAATACACGGGCGATTTGCAGAATGAAGCAATTAACAATTATATGATTGATTACAGAGGCAACAATATCAAAATAATTGTAAAAAAGAAAGATGTTTTTAATCTCTCTTTCATTAACCGCCGGATGTCTGCACTTTTAACGGCTTACAACGATGAATGGTTCAGAAAAACCGGGCTGAAAGCAGAATACTATGCCGCCCACGGAAGTAAAATACCCATTAACCTTACCCTTATCAACAATCAGCATTTGCTCGACCAACGTGATTTGCTTAAAAAGGGAATCTATAAATTTGATACTTATAACTCACAGATAAGTAAATATTTAAATTATCTTAGTGATAATTCAGGACCAGGATGGATTGAATATCCCCAGCAAATTTTACCAGGCAGATACCAATTTCTGATGCATCCGGCTGTATGGAATGATGTTTCGCTGGTAAGGACGCCCGACATCAAGGAAGATGAACTGTTTTTTGAACCACATCATGACGGTTTGTACTAAAACCATTTTATTTATAAAAAAAGAAGGTATTGCTATTATCGTTTGAACAGCAACTTCCAATTTTGTAATTTTGCCAGGTAAAAAATATATTCATGAGTCTTTCGTGTGGAATTGTGGGCTTGGCAAATACCGGCAAAACAACTTTATTTAATTGCATTTCAAATACAAAAGCACAAACTTCGGCTTTTGCATTTAGTTCGTCAAAATCTAATATCGGAATCGTAAACGTGCCCGACAGCCGATTGTTTGCTATTGATGCATTGATTCATTCAGCAAAAATTGTTCCTACAACCGTTGAAATTGTTGACATTCCTGGTTTGGCAAAGGGGTCGAGCAGGGGAGAAGGCGTAGGGAACAAATTCCTGGGCGACATACGGAATGTAGATGCCATCATCCATGTACTGCGGTGTTTTGAAGACCCTAACCTGCCGCATATCGAAGGCTCCGTTGATCCTGTCCGTGATAAGGAACTGCTCGATTTTGAATTGCAGGTGAAAGACCTCGAATCGGTTGAGAAAAAGATAGCACGTTACGAAAAGCTTGTAAAAGCAGGCGATAAAGAGGCAAAGCATGTTCTCGAAGTTTTAACTATTTATAAAAACCACTTCGAGAATATGCAACCAGCCCGGACAGCACCAGTATCTGCCGAAGACCGTAAACATGTTGCCGACCTGTTTTTACTTACCGACAAACCCGTTTTGTATGTTTGTAATGTGGATGAAGCATCTGCAGTTTCGGGAAATCGTTTTACTGAAAATGTTATTGCTGTGTTTGATGAAGAAAATGCCGACATCCTCATAATTGCTGCCGGAATGGAAGCGGAAATTGCCGAACTGGACGACGAAAACGACAGGCTTGATTTTCTGCACGAAGTGGGATTAACCGAGCCCGGGGTGAATAAACTGGTACGTTCGGCTTATCATTTGCTGAACCTGCAAACCTTTTTTACTGCCGGACCCAAAGAGGTGCGTGCATGGACAATAAAAAAAGGGATGACGGCTCCGCAGGCGTCGGGGGTTATACACAGCGACCTTGAAAGGGGTTTTATCAGGGCGGAAGTGATGAAATACAACGATTTTATTACCCTGAAATCGGAACATGCCTGCAGGGAAGCCGGCAAGCTATACGTGGAAGGGAAAAACTATGTAGTGGAGGATGGTGACATTCTCCATATACGGTTTAATGTCTGATGTGGACAAATGCTATCCCTTGTAGCGGTCGCCCGGCTTAACCGGGAAAACACATCCCAATTCAGTCTCAGCTAAAGTATTGCCTATTATTATCGCTTTAAGCAATTAGCGTTTGTGCAAAGACATGTTCGTTTTCGTACGTAGTTTTTATTCTCTTCGAACATTATTTTATCAGCTAATTAATGAACTGTTTATAAAATTCATTAATACAGTAATTTGTATTTTTGGTACGATTAATACTTTTCTGGATTGAAATGGTAAGATTATGTTCAGAAATTATTTTAAAATAGCCCTGCGCAACATTCTTAGGCAAAGAATTTATTCTATCATAAATGTGATTGGATTAGCTACCGGATTGCCTATTTTTATCCTGATCATGCTGTTTATAAACGACCAGCGGCAATACGATAAGTTCAATAAAAATTACAATCAGATTTACCGTCTCGATTATTCGGATTGGAGCCTTTTGGGTACGGCTTACGTGGATGATATTCTCCGGGATTTTCCGCAAGTGCAAAAGGAGCACGGACTGCTTTCAATAATCCTGTGATTAAATACAACGATAAACGCATACGGGTGAATGATTTCCTTTTTGCTGATTCGTCTGTTTTCGACATTTTTTCTTTTTCGTTTATCCTTGGTAATCCTAAAACAGCGCTAACCGACTCTTTTACCATCGTCATCACCGAAAGTACCGCGCAGTTGTTTTTCGGAAACGAAAATCCTATAGGTAAAATGTTGCGTTACAACGATCAGTATAATTTCCGGGTAACCGGCGTGATAAAAGATGTTAATCATTTTCACCTTTCGGTCAATGCGTTGGCATCTTTTACCAGTTTGCCGATCGTATATAATAACAAAGATTTTTTAAAAGTCCGTGGCAATTGGAACTATCCGACATATTTTCTTATTCCCGGCAAGTTTGATATCAAAGCATTTGATCGTAAAATCAATTCGTATTATAAAACCCAGGATGATTGGAAAAACGATGAGCCTCAATTTCACCAAGTTAGTATTGATTGCTACAGTTATTGCCTGGCCTGTGGCGTGGTTTTCCATGGATAAATGGTTGCAGGGTTTTGCTTTCCGCATACAAATATCCATGTGGGCTTTCATCGCCGCTTTTTTGATTGCATGGTTTATTGCTCTTTTCACGGTGAGCTACCATGCCCTGAAAGTGGCAAATACCAATCCGGCTGAAGCGCTTAAGTATGAGTAAATGTTTTACTTCCGACTCGAGATTAATCATAATTGGTTAAATATCCGGCAATATGGATATAGCCGGGTTTATGGCGTGTCGAGAGAAAAATGGAAGGTTGTTCCTGCACCCTGCCGACTGCTTACCCAAAGGGTGTTGTTGTGTTTTTCGATAAATTCTTTGCACAGGATAAGCCCCAGTCCGCTTCCTTTTTCGTTGGCAGTACCTTCGGTACGTGCCTTACGGGCAATATTGAACAGGTCGTTTACAGTTTCTTCATCCATCCCAATTCCATTATCTTTCACACGAATTTCTACTTTATTGTTTCCGGTATTTTGACATTCAAGAATTATTTCCGATTTGGGGTACGAAAACTTGATGGCATTCGATACCAGATTGCGAATTATGGTTTGCAGCATACGTTCGTCGGCAAGAACAATTGTTCCAGACTGAATAAGAGAAACTAATTTGATATTTTTTGGGGTAGTCTGTACATCCAGCAAAACAAAGGCTTCTCTTACTAAGATAGCAATATCTAAGCTGACGGGATTATACACAATATTTCCGCGTTGTATATTTGCCCATTCGAGTAAATTTAGCAGTAATTTATACGTGTTGTCAGCCGTATCCCTGATGCTTTTCAGGAAAGTTTTCATTTCATCCGGATCGGTTTCTTCGAAATCTTCATATAGCAAATCAGCCAGTCCTTTAATGGATTGGAATGGGCTTCGCAGGTCGTGGGCAATTATTGAAAAGAATTTATCCTTGGTGGCGTTGGCTTCCTGTAATTCTTTGGAATATTTTTTAATTTGTTCTTCCTGCTTTTTACGGATGGTAATATCCCTGAAAATACCGAATGTCCCGATAAATTGTTTGTTGTTGTCGTATTGCGGAGTGGCTGTTACCAAAATGACTTTTTCTTCGCCAAGCTCGCTTTTAATTTTTAATTCGTAGCTGTCTTTTCCGCCGACAGATCTGTGGTTGGTTTGCGATTTAACAAATGATATTTGTTCTTTATCAATAAAGTCTAAAATGCTTCTGCCGATTAACTTCCCCTTTTCTACGTCAAAAATTGCTTCAGCCATGGGATTAGTAAAAACAAATATTTCGTTTGTGTTTACTATTCCTACTCCTTCACCCATTGATACAATCAGGGTTTTATACTGTTCTTCGCTTTTTTTGAGGGCAATTTCGGAAAACCTGCGCTGGAAGGCTATTGCACATTGGTTTGTAAAGGCTTCTATTGTTTTAACTGGAAGAATTTCATCTTTTTTTACAACAAGTGTTAAATTGCCGTACAATTCGTTATGCCATGCAATTCCAACACGATATACATCGGTTACCTCGACGACTCTGTTCAAAATCCTTATTACTTTGTCGGGTAAATGAAAGAATGTAGTATTTTGGATGTTACTTTCCAACTTAAAAACCTTTGCGGTTAATAAATGGGCATACGCTTTGGGGTGAGCATTAAGGTCAACGGTAAAATCCGGAAGGTAATTTTTTATAAGATCAAAATATTCCTGTACTTTGGGAGTACCTGTAGTGTACACTTCATTAGTTAATATACCGGTTTTTGCATCGAATGAGTTGGCTGCAATAAAATAATTGGGAAATAAAAGGCTTATCCGGTTACAAATGTAGGAATAGATATTATCGGTACTGCTCATGGCAACAAAACCTGTAGCTGATTCGGAGAGAAATTCAATGTTTCGGTATTGTTGTTTTACTTTTTCTTCGATGGCTTTTCGTCGGCTTATATCGTGCATGGTTCCTTCGGTACCTATGATATTATTCTCGCTGTCTTTGATCCAATGCGAGTTTAAGGATACCCAAATTACGGAATTATCTTTGCGCTTAAACTGTATTTCATATTCTATCAACATTTCTTTTTTTTGAAGAAGGTTAATATATATGTCTCTGTCTTCAGGGTTGTAATAAAACTGCGAAACCGGTGTTCCTATGAGTTCTTCCCGTGAGTAACCTGCAAAAAGGGTAACAGACGGGCTGATTTCGGTTATGATATTTTCCATATCAACCTGGAAAAAGACGATTAGCAGATTATTAAATATTTTTTCAAACTTTTCCTGGCTCTGCATTATCTCTTCCTCCATTTTCTTACGGAGCGTAATCTCACGAATAATAATAATATGCCCTGTAAATTGCGCGGAGTCATTAAAAATAGGATGGCAACTTATTTCAGAGATGAACTCGCTACCATCCTTTTTTATCAGAAAAAACTCAATTGTTGTAGAGCATGTTTCTGTGTTGGCAATATTAAATTTCTCGGCAAAATAGTTTTTATGCGAATCTACAACGAAGCTGAGCAGGTATTTACCAACTATTTCTTCTTTATTGGTATAATCAAATAACTGAACGGTTTTTGAGTTACATTCGGTTATTTTGCCTTCAGCATTTATAATAAGCATGGCTTCGGGCGAAATATGAAAAATTTCTTCGTAATTCATCAGCATATAATTTTATTTACTAATGGCCAGATACCCGGGAAAGAAGAGGATACTTTGCCTTTTTAGGCAGGGCTGAACCAAGGTATAAAGATACAAAAAAATACCTGAAAGTTCTTCAGGTATTTTTCTTATTAATTGATGGGATGATGTTCCTTGAATTTTTTCAAACGAAATTCCAGGTCGGGAAATTGGTTACGCTGTACCAGGGAAACACAGGCGCGAAGTCCTTCAGTATGTTCGCTTCCGGTAATGGCAAGCGAAATGGCGCTGATGCCATAATAAAGCAATTCTTCAATCAGTTGCGCTCCGGTCATTCCGGGATAGGAAATGGTAAAATAGAAACCATCGGCAATGGGGTATCCATTATCTTTGTCGTACACAATGGTGAACCCGTTATCGGTGAATAATTGTTTCATGATATGGGCTTTTTCGCCGTATTCTTTAACACTGTCAACAAAATTTAACTTCCCGTCGTTGGCGGCTTTAAACATGGCGGCGAGCGCATATTGCGGCGAATGGGAAGTGCCAGAACTTAATGCATATACAGTACCATATATCATGGCTTTTCCGAAGACGTCGAACGAATAATATTGCAATAACTTGGGAAAACGGGAGTGAAATAAATGGTCGGAAATTGCCATAATGCCGATACGCTGTCCGGCATAACTAAATGCTTTGGAACTGGAAATAAAAAGTATGTAGTTGTCTGTGTAATTAGCTACCGAAGGCTGGTAAGGCGGTTGTCCGGGATGTGAATAATCTTTCCGGAAATCCATCGCAAAGTAAGCAAGGTCTTCCAGTACAACGATGTTGTATTTTGTTGCCAGTTCACCAATGGTGCGCAATTCTTCGTCGGTAAAACAAATCCAGGAGGGATTATTGGGGTTGGAGTACAGCATGGAATGGATATTCCCTTTGCAAAAATACGATTCCAGTTTTTCGCGCAGTTTTTTGCCCCTGTAATTATACACGTCGAAGCTTTCATATTTAAGACCTAATACATGGTGCTGCTGTTTGTGTACGGGAAAACCGGGGTCAATGAACAGGGTAGTATCTCTGCCCTCATGTATCCGTGAAAGGGTAAGAAAGGAAGCAAATCCTGCCTGCATGGAGCCTACCGTGGGGATGCAACCTTCGGGACTAACATTGATGTTAATAAACATTTTAATAAACAGCGAAGCCTCTTCTTTCAATTCGGGTATGCCTTCAATGTCGGGGTAGATGGCGGCAATTCCTGTTTTTAGGGCTTTTATTTCTGCATCAATGCCTATTTGCGATGGCGGAAGCCCCGGAACTCCCATTTCCATTCGCACAAAACGTTCTCCAGTTTCGTTTTCGATACAATTGATGAGCTTTTTAATTTCACGGATGGAAGCTTTTTCTACTTTACCATTCAAATTTAATTCTTTGATTATACGGCTGACAGCCTCGTAATTTATGGGTGTATCTTTCATTTTATAATATATAAATCATTAAAAATCCATCAGTTTCTGTAACAAAACTTCATGGGTCAAACTTATTAGAATTATTTTGAAATAACAAAAAATATTTAACGGCAGCCGTTGTGTGCCTGAACAATGTGCAATACCTGGGTGGGATTGGGTTTGTGATGACGGGTCAAAAAGCTATAAGCGCCATAGACGAGAGCTGTTCCGCCTCCCACTGTAAGGAAAATCTGTTTATCAAAATTATTTGCAACTATGATGGCAATGGCAGTAACAAAAATTGCAGGAAGGGCTATCCGTTCAATTTTTTTATGATACCTGTTGGTTCTGAATTTCATTGCCATATCGTAAGCCTTCGGACAATCTTTAAGATATTTGGTGGCAAATTCCTGAAAATTAGTGATGCGAACCAATTGAAAAGTATCCGGCGCAACGGTAACAAAATAATGATAATCGTTGCGATAACGATGTCGGCTTTCGTCTTCTGTAATCATGGTATTACGGTAGCCCAAATTTTTGGGATCGGAGGTAATAAATTCCACATCTTCGTAAATATGCGGGAGATTACGACAAAAGTAAAAGCTCATTTTGCCGTTATTTACTTTTTCGGCAAATACATAGTTGTTTTCATCAATCTTTACCGAACGGTAATATTTCCCATCTTGCGAAAAACCGAAAATACGACTTGCCGGGTAAATACGTTCGGTTTCATATTCTGCAAGAAACTGATCAGTGAAGTTTTTCCGATAAAGTGCATAACGGATCAGATTGTCGTCGGGCGAAAGATAAATAGTCGTTTTGACGTAATCTTCAAATAAGGGGTTGGTGAGATCGGGAGCAACAACCACCTTGGTAGTATCTTTTGCAGGGGTGTTACCTTCATTTTTATCATAAATCTCCACTACCTGCGCCTTGCCGAATAGAGACACCAGTAACAACAAAAAGAAAATAAAAAGCTTACTTTTCATCCGAAAATAATTTGTTATTAATATGCCGGATGGAGCTCGCATGTTATTATTTTCATGCAGGTTTGTGTTTTTATATAAACATGCTCGGTTCATAAAAATTTAATTTGTTTAGCAAATATCTCATTCTTCTTTTCTTCTATTAAAAACCTTTGAGACCTTTGTGAAAACCGCTACTGTGCTTTGTGGTTAAATTTTAAAATATTGAAACACAAAGTTCGCAAAGAATAAAAATTCAGCACCTTTATTTTCTAATAACTACTAAAAACAGATGCAATTTTAATCTTTTTATCTATATTTTCTATCATATCTTGGGTGTGATAGGTAATAATGATTTCTTCGCCGGGCAAAATATCAAAATAATTATCCGAAAAGAATCCCTTTCCCTTCGAAAGAGAAAGAAAAGCATTCTTTACCAAATTCTTCGATTTCAATTTAATTTGAAAACCGTCGCCATGGGGCACTATTGTATAGCTTATCTCCGGGTTGGGCAGGTTAAGTTTCTTTATAGGAAGGAAATAAAAGATATTTTTTGCAATTACTGCATCGTCGTTGGAAAGGTTTGCCTGTAATAAAATGTTATTTTTTAAGCTGCTATCAATATATTCGTCTGCACTGAAAGTAAAGAGTATTTTGCTGCTGTTTGCCGGAACATTCACCTGCTGAATGATTTTTTTATAAACCTTTCCGTCGAAATCCATTAGTTTCAGTTCCAGTTTTGCAGGTAAATCCTGTAAGCGGTCGGAAACGGCATACACATTCACTTTTCCGCCTTCTTCTACGGTAGAAAGAATCACATTCTCATAGGTTTTCTTTGCAAAATAATGTAATGCTTTCCATCTCCCCAAATAGTCAACGGACGACCAGGAAACCACTGGCCAACAGTCATTCAACTGCCAGTAAAGCGTTCCCATGCAGTAAGGTTTTGCCCGGCGGTGAGCTTCTATTGCAGTACGCATTCCTTCTGCCTGCAAAAGCTGGCTCACATAGGTATAACTCTCAAAATCTTTAGGCTGACGGTAGTCGCGTTCCAGGTAAGTTTGTATGGTTTCAAATCCTGTCTGATGTTTCTGATGTACTTTTAATACATCAGAATACAAAAAACGATCTGTCGGCGATGTGAAAGAATCAATGGTTTGCATGCTTGGGAATCCCTGGAAACCATATTCCGACATAAAATGCCCTATCTTTTTTCTGTAAACACTGAAGGGTTCCATTCCCCACCAAACACCCCAGTAATGACTGTCGTCGTGCGTCAAGCTTTCTTTCCGGCCCCAGCCGTAAGTAGGAGAGGAGGGATGGTAATACCTTCCGGAATCAAACTCGTAAACCAGTGCCGGAAGCATTTCTTCAAATATCTTCTGATAGTTATGCCAGATATTTGCCGAGTCTTTCTTCGAGTAACGGTACTGTTTTTGCCAACCCCAGTTGTGCCAGCCTTCGCTCATCTCGTTGTTGCCACACCAAAGTGCCAGGCAGGGATGATTTCTTAGTCTTGTGATGTTGTCAATGGCTTCGGCTTTCACATTTTCCACAAAAGCACTGTCGCCCGGATACATACTACAGGCAAACATAAAATCCTGCCACACAAGGATGCCGTTTTCGTCGCAGAGATTGTAGAATTCATCATTTTCGTAAATGCCACCACCCCACACGCGAAGCATATTCATGTTTGCTTGCTTCGCAGATTGAATGATTCGTGAATAAGTTTCTTTTCCGGTACGGGCTAAAAAATTATCCGAGGGGATATAATTGGCACCTTTCATAAAAATAGGAACACCATTTAACTGCACATAAAATCCGTTTCCTGTGCTATCCGTTTGCCGGATGATTTCCAGCTTGCGAAGCCCGGTTCTGATAACGGTATCCTGCCTTTCTGTGGTAGTTTTATTTAATGTAATTTGAATATTGTAAAGAAAAGGTTTCCCCAAACCGTTAGTCCACCATAGTTTGGGGCTGTGAATCAGAAAGGAAATACTCTTTTCATTGATTCCGGGGAAAAGTTTTACTGATGTTTCTGAATATACTTCTCCAGAAACGGTATCAGAAATTTTAATGGTGATATTTTGTTCTTGAGTAGATTCAATTTCAAGATTGGCATTTAATATTGCAGAATCAGGAGTAAGTTTTTGTTGTTGGATTTGCGCCTGGCGTAAAACGAAATCATTCCATGCAAACAGGTAAACTGGTTTCCAGACACCTGTGGTAACCAGACGTGGTCCCCAGTCCCATCCGAAATGATAAGCAGCTTTGCGGGTAAAAACCTTTTCATCTCCCGGAAGGGTGTAAGGAAGTTTCATGGCTTTTAGTTTTCCCAGCCTTACCGGCGAAGAAAAACGGATAAAGATGGTATTGGTGCCTTTCTTTAGCCGTTTGGTTACGTTTTCGCTCCAGGTACAAAACATATTATCTGCCTGAAGCAATGGAATCCCGTTCAGCATCATACTGGCATAGGTATCCAGTCCTTCAAACACCAATTCGATATGCTGAAAATTAAGCATGGTGCTGTCAACAACAAAACTACATTGGTATTCCCAGTCTTCGTTTTCTATCCATTGAACCTTCTTTTCATTCTCACCAAAGAAAGGATCTTCAATCTGCTTATTATTCAACAAATCTGTATGTACACAACCGGGGACAGTAGCTTGCAGCCATTTGCTTCCGCCAGCGCGTTTAAACTGCCAGTGCTGGTTTAACTCTGTTTTTTTTACAAAAGGATTTTCCTTTTGGGCAAAGGCTTGTCCAAACAACAAAGTGAGAATAAGCGGAAGTGCAAGGTTTCTAAGACTATTCAATTTGTAAAAATATAGATAAATTATTGATTTTTAAATTTGAAATAAATATTCAGGGTTAATCATTTTACCAGATATATTTGGCCGTTCTTAAAGTAAAATAAATCGAAGTTCCTTTACCATTTACCTTTTTTTCATCCAGAAGTCCATCTTTTTCCATGGTTATTCAATGGTTATTTCATCTGCAAAAAGCCAGCTTTTATCACCAGCACCCGGATGCCATTCAGGGCAAACGCCACGATTTTGGGCAACTATTTTAATAAAGCGGACGGTAGTGTTCTTGTAGCCCATTGCAAATGTATGAATAATACCGCCATCCTGTTTTTCAGAAACAGGGTTGTTTACAGTTTCGGCATTGAGAAATGTACTGCCATCCTTCGAAACATAAAAATCAACTTTCTTAGGCATAAAAATCCATGCTCCCTGATCCTGAAGAAAATTAATGGAAATTTTTTCTACTGGGGTTTCTTTACCGAGATCAACTACTACATCTAAATCAACGCCCTCATAACCTTGCCATAAACCGGTATGGAAATTAGTATTCCCTTTCAGCCCGTCAATAAGAGCCTCATTACCACCGGCAGCATATTGAGGGTTGTATTTGCTGTTTAGTTTGATAGTAACACCGGATTTACGCTTTCCAAAAAAAGAGGTGATGATTTTACTTGGGAAATAGTCCGGAGCTTCTGCAAAAGCTTTTAACGTGGTAGTATTTTTAATTACCAATGGCTCTTCGTAAACTGGCGAAGCAATGGAAGGTGTTGAACCATCAAGTGTATAATGAATACGTGCAGAATGGGTTATGCAGCCAAGTTCTACCTGCATGGAATCGGCAAAAGTTCGTTTGCCTTCTTTTACAAAAGGTACTGCTACCACTTTATTATCGCGAATCTCTGCTACCGGAACTTCCTTTCCCCATTCTTTGTTAGGCTGGGTGCTCATGTTAAAAATCAGTTTTCCACCTTTTTCAATCATCTCATAGGTGATAAAACACTTATTATAAGCTTTTCCGTTAAAAGTAGCTGACTGTATGTAGTAATTATTGGCATCTAAATTTTTAGCTTCGATAGAAAAGTCTTTTCCATTTTCGAGATGCAGAGTAACTTTTTTAAACATGGGGGTTCCAATAGCATATTCATCTGCTGCCGGAGTTACCGGATAAAATCCCATGGCACTTAAAACAAGCCATGCCGACATTTGCCCGCAATCTTCGTTGCCACACAGCCCATCGGGAGCGGCTGTGTACATTTCTTTCATGATGCGATGTACCATAGCCTGGGTTTTCCAGGGTTGTTCCGCGTAGTTGTACAGGTAAGCCATGTGGTGGCTGGGTTCGTTTCCATGCACATACTGACCGATTAAACCTGTAATGTCGGGTTGTTCTCGTCCTGAGATTTCTGATTTGGTAGTAAAAAGATCATCCAAACGTTGAGCAAATTTGTCTTTACCACCAAAAAGTTGCATCATTCCGCTGATGTCCTGTGGGGCGTAAAAAGTATATTGCCAGGCATTGGCTTCGGTGTAATTGCTATTCACTTCTTTAGAGTCAAAAGGGAAATACCAGCCTCCATTTACTTTAGCCCGCATAAATCCGGTAGATGGATCGTAAAGATTTTGATAGGACTGTGCACGCTGTATGAACTCTTTATAAATATCTTCTTTTTTCATTTTTTTTGCCATCTGGGCAATGCACCAGTCATCGAAAGCATATTCAAGAGTCTTGGAAACAGATTCGCCATCATCATCGGTACTCAGAAAACCCACTTCACGGTATGCTTTTCCGCCTCTTTCATCCAGCATAGCACTACTAACCATTGCATTGAGTGCTTTTTCTGCATCAAAACCACTAACTCCTTTTAAATAAGCATCAGCAATTACCGGAATGGCATGATGCCCTATCATACAATCAGTTTCGTTGGCGGCAAGCTCCCATACCGGCAATTTGCCTCCTTGTTCGAACTGTTTAATAAAGGTGTTGATAAAATCGGAAGTGCGTTTGCGGTCGGTAATGGTGAGCAGAGGATGCAGTGCACGATAGGTATCCCAAAGCGAAAAAACAGTGTAATAATCAAAGTTTTCCGTCTTATGGGCTTTAAAATCTCTGCCAAGGTATTCTCCATTCACATCCGAATATGAATTGGGGCTAAGCAAAGCATGGTAAAGTGCTGTGTAAAACACCTCTTTCTGATCGTTGGAACCACCTTCTACCGTAATCTTACTCAGTTCTTTATTCCAGCTTTCTTCGGCATTGTTTCGCACATCTTTAAAGTTCCAGCCCGGTATTTCTTTTTCCATATTCAATCTTGCATTTTCCATGCTTACAGCAGAAATCCCAACTTTCACCAGGATTTGTTCTCCTTTGTTGGTGATAAAACTTACAGATGCTTTTACATTTTTTCCGTTAGTTTCATTTAGATAGGAATTTAACTGATCGTTGACAGCGATGGTCGAACGGTCGAAAGGCTTGGAAAATTTTGCAACAAAATATACTATCTGGTTGTCAGCCCATGCCTGCGACCGGCGATAACCTTCTATCTCGTCTGTTTTGGAAAAATGAATGTAAGAATCCAACACTTTATCGCGGTGCGAAAGATCAATGATGATATTGGCATTCTTACTTTCCGGAAAAGTATAACAATGCAATCCGCAGCGTGCAGTTGCTGTAAGTTCTGCTTTTACATGTCCTTTATTTAACAAGACACTATAGTAACCGGCGGAAGCTTCTTCATTTTCATGAGAAAAAGAGGAACAATATCCTTCTGCCATGTTTTTAGGACTGCCCCTTTTCCAAAATACCTTGCCAACTGTTGGCATCAGCAAAATGTCGCCATAGTCGGAACAACCGGTACCGCTAAGATGCGTGTGGCTGAAACCGTAAATTATCGTATCGCTGTGATGATAAGCTGAACAGCCATCCCAGCCATCAAGGCGGGTATCCGGGCTTAACTGCACCATGCCAAAAGGTACACTTGCACCAGGGTAGGTGTGTCCATGTCCACCGGTTCCGATAAAGGGGTTGACATATTTTGTAGGGTTACCGGAAAGTATAGGATGATTACTATTTGAAGAAAAGTGGTTACCGGTAGTGGAAAAAGTTACAAGAATTATCTGGATTATAATAACCGCTGAGGTTAATATTTTGTATTTGTGATTGCTGTATTTTTTCATTTTTTCTTGGATTTAACGCTCCGAATTTAACAATATATCCGATATGCCATTTTCTTTGTAATAAGTTTTGTAGTTAGTGCAAATGGAAATTAAGACTTAGGGTCAGAAGCTGTAGTTTACAACAGTTAAAAATGTACTTTCAAAATGTAGTAGAGGCAGGTTTTGAGTGGTTGAAAAAGTGCTTCGATGTTGTAAAAACCCGTTTTAAATGGCTAAGATGAAAGGATTAAGAATATTTTTTTGGCTGCATGATATTGTAATGCAATCCGGAACGAAGCAGAATTATTAATCCCGTAAACCAGAATAATTAGTTAAGAAATCCCGAAGCTTTTTCAAAAACATGGGCGAAAGCGGTGTCAACAAGGGGACTAAGCCCAGGATTGGCAACTGGAAATGGCGTTTCGTGTGAATAGGGAAATGGCGGGTCGAAAACTTCCACGTTACAGAAGGGTGGCTTACCGTGGATACCGAGGGTTTGTATTATTCCTGTGGCAGGTATCACACTGTCGTTTTTGAGGCAGATAGCCTGTATTTTGTCGTGCAGTTTTGCAATTGTGTGTTCTCTGAAAGTGCGCCTGTTGCTTTCTCTTATCATGGAAATAAACGCGTTACCCAAAGATGTTTGTTGTAAATGCACAAAAAACGGGTGTCGTTGGCGTATTTGGGTTTGCAAATCGCACATGTAAAAATGGTAAATCTTCCGGAAAGCCGTTTCGTCCATTATTAACCGCGAAACGCCGTTCATTTGGCTGAAAAGCGAGCCTCCGCAAAAAAGAAACATCCGGCTTTGCTGCAAAAGGTTAGCGGGATTTGCCAGCATGAGAATCTGCCCTAAAAACGAGCCTATTGAATAGGTAAACAGGTCAATATCCGCATTTTTTTCAAGGAAGGGATGCTTTCCACTTTTAGTTTGTTCGAGCAGACATATCACATCTTCTGCACTTTGCCAGCCCGAAAGCATGAAACGCAACGGGTCTTCCGACAATCGTTCGCTCAAAGCTACGTTGGCAATGGTCGTCATAGATGCCCTGGCAACTGAATGATTTCTGCGGATGAGCAAGGGCATAACGGCTCTGGGGTTGCTCCACATCTGCGGCGAACGGTTCATGTGAAAAGCAATGGGAAATAAAATTACGGGAACTCCTGTTTTTATAGCCAGGTAGTATCCCCATGGCAAATATTTCAGCCAGCTTCTCTCATTAAGTCCGTGCAGTAGCAGTATGGCTCTTTTGTATTTTTTACCCGTACCGGGAACAAAAACCGGATAGCGGAATTCTTTGTTTTCAATAATATCTTCGTCGTTGATATTGTAAAAATCATCTATGGCTGTACGGTTATCATTGCCGATTCCAGACGAATTCCCGAATCGTGAAGTAAAAGGCAGCATATGTATTGTGGCTCCGGAGGTGTTCACTGCCATTGCATTATTTTCTAAAGAAAAAACAGATTTTAACTCCCGGTATAGTGATGAATATTGCATAGTGTATTTCTGATTTGCAAAACAAAGGAAACACCGGAACAGGAGACCTTCAAATTAAAGGTGTACTACCCTGCAGAATGGGACGAAAACGGGGAATGCGGGATGAAAATTCTCATTGGGGGACGAATTGCACAACAGCAAAAGTCCAATATGATTCCTGCCCACTGAAACCGGAATAAAATCTGTACATTTGCACTCAAATCAATAGTGGAATGTCCGACTTACAGAAGCCCATCTCCCAATATCTTACCGAAAAAGGCAATATTGTAAGACTCATATTGTTCACGAGTGCTTTTGCATTGCTGTTCATAAACATTTATGCTCCTTTCGGTGTGGAAACATGGTACAATGTAACCCGGTGGCAACTTTTGTTGTTTTCAAGCCTGGTGATACTCACCGGAGTGCTGGTAGTTGTGGTAAGCAGGATGATAATGTATCATTGGTGTAAAAAACACAGCTTGCTGTTATGGCAGTATCTGGTTTGGGTAGTTGCCGAAGTTTTTTTTATGGCACTGTTTTATGCGCTTTACGAAAAATGGATAGTTGCCGATTCCCGTTTTTTCCCTGATTTGTTGAAAAATTCGATTCAAAATACTGCGCTGGTTCTTTTATTACCTTATTCTGCAACCTGGCTTTTTTTTTCGTGGAGGGAGAAAAAAATCAAACTTGAAACACTTTCGGCAGAAAAAGATGTTCCCGATAGCACAAAAAATATGATTCCCTTTCATGATGAAAAGGGTATACTTCGGTTGTCAGTAAAAGCCGAGCATCTGCTTTATATTGAATCTTCTGATAATTATGTTACAATTTATTACCTGAACAAGGAAAAAATTGTGCATTTCATGATGCGCAACACTATGAAAAAGTTGGAAGAGCAGTTGGAAGGCAGCATGGTAATCCGTTGCCATCGTTCGTTCATTATCAATTTTGAGAAGGTGAAGATTTTACGCAGGGAAAAAGACGGTTTACACCTTGAACTGGATGTGCCGGAAGCTTTACAAATCCCTGTTTCAAAATCGTATATCGAAAAGGTGATGCAGGTATTTACCCGGTTTAGTGTGTAACTTATTGCTTGACAAAAGTGTTTCTTTTGCCCGGAATCAGCGTGCGAGAATGTTTTCGGCTAACGCATCCAACGAAATTCCATCAAAATTTCCCGAACTCATCATCAATAGGTTGCAGTTTTTCCATTCCTGTTGCAGCAATGTTGCCCTGAGTATGGAAGAGTCGGTAAAAACTTGTAGATCGGGGTTGTTGAAGGCATCAAAAACCTGTTCGGAGCTGATAGGCGGCAGTTTTTTTATTGCAAGGGCATGATGGTTAAAGTACACTAAGGGGACATCGGCAAATTCGAGTGTATTTTGGTATTGCGAAAGAAAATCTTTGTTCAGACTGCTGTAGGTGTGCAGTTCCATACAGGCAACCAGCTTACGCCCGGGATATTGTTCTTTCAATGCTTTGGTGGTAGCCATCAGCTTGGAAGGTGAATGGGCAAAATCCTTATAAATGGCTGTAAAATCGTTTTTTGCAATCAACTCAAGACGTTTTGATGCACCCTTGAATGAAGCAATGGCATTAAAAAATAATTCGTCGCTCACCCCTAAAAGGTTGCAAACCTGTTTTGCTCCTGCAAGATTACACAGGTTATGTTTCCCGAAAATCTGCAACGCAGTTTTTCCATTTTTTGTGTTAAGATAGGTAATGCCGTTTTCTATGGTGAAACTAAGTGTTTTGTAAGCATATTTTTGAATAGACTCAGGGACATGGTCGGCTATTTTTACCACTTCGACATCTTCATTGCAATATACAAGAGCACCGTTATTGCTTATCAGTCCGGCAAATATCCTGAATTGTTCCACATAGTTATCGAAAGTGGGGAACACATTGATGTGGTCCCATGCAATGCCGCTGATCAGGGCTATGTCCGGTTTATACACATGGAATTTCGGACGACGGTCAATAGGTGAGGTGAGGTATTCATCACCTTCGAACACCATCAGGGGCGCATCTTCGCTGAGTTTTACCATTACATCAAACCCTTCGAGCTGGGCGCCTACCATATAATCGCAGTCAATTTTACAATGTTGTAAAACATGCAGAATCATGGCAGTGATGGTTGTTTTTCCATGACTTCCCCCTATGACAATTCTTTTTTTATTTTTCGACTGTTCATAAAGGTATTCGGGATAAGAATAAATTTTCAGCCCTAATTGTTGAGCACGGATGAGTTCGGGGTTATCGGCTTTGGCATGCATTCCTACTATTACTGCATCCAGTTGGGGGGTTAGTAGTTCAGGGTGCCAGCCGATTAATCCGGGTAACAGGTCGTATTTCCGTAACCTGCTTTTTGCCGGTTCAAAAAATTCGTCGTCAGAACCCGAAACTTCATATCCTTTTTTAGCCAATGCTATGGCAAGGTTATGCATTGCACTACCACAAATCGCAATAAAATGAACTTTCATAAGCGATAATCAGTAAAACTTTAATAATAAATTCATTTCTATCAAACAGAACTCTTGTCTGTAAAATAATTAAGCAAACATCTAAATTTTTTTTTAAGCAACCAAATTTTTTTTATATTTTGTAGAGCTTTTCCTTGCATAGCATTATGGGAAGCAAAATGTAAAAACATTACGGTTATCTTTGCGGTGAAAAAAACATATCATGGAACAGAAAAATATTCCGGAACTCAATATCCGTTTTGCTCAGGCAAGTCCGGAAGGAGTGATCCGGTATTTTAGCGATGTTTATGCGGGGAAAGTTGCTTTTGCTTCCAGTTTGGGTGCCGAAGATCAGGTAATAATGCATCTGATTGCCACTTTGGACGTTCCAATTCACATATTTACTTTGGATACGGGCAGGTTGTTTGCCGAAACCTATGATTTGCTTCATAAAACTCAAAACCGTTATCGGCTTCCTATCAGGGTGTATTTTCCTGAAAAAAAAGAGGTGGAGGAAATGGTCAACCAAAAGGGAATCAATCTTTTTTATAATAGTCTTGCCAACAGGAAGCAATGCTGCAGGGTGAGAAAAATTGACCCTTTGCAACGTGCATTACAAGGAATGCAGGTCTGGATTTGTGGTTTAAGATGGCAACAAGGCATTACACGTACCAAAAACCAGATGGTTGAATGGGATGAACAGAATCAAATGCTGAAAGTAAACCCTTTGATACACTGGACGGACGAGCAATTGTGGGGTTTTATACGACAAAATAATATTCCGTACAATATTTTGCATGATAAAGGATTTCCCAGTATTGGTTGTCAACCCTGTACCCGTAGTGTTGCTTTGGGTGAAGATTTGCGTTCGGGAAGATGGTGGTGGGAAAATCCTGAAAACCGCGAGTGCGGATTGCATAAAAAAGATTGATATTACACGGTAAAAAATTATGTTTAGTCAATTGAGCATCTGAAAATAAATTTACAAACAGTCGGAAATATGCCAAAATAAAAATACCGTACACTTATTGGGTACGGTATTTTTAAACTATTGGGTGACTCCGACAGGATTCAAACCTGTAACCTTCTGATCCGTAGTCAGATGCTCTATTCAGTTGAGCCACGGAGCCTTTTTGCGGTTGCAAAGATAATATCTTTTTTTAATTCCGAAAAGTAAATTTAAAATTCATATAACCTGAGTTTGGCGTAAGGTTACAAACCATTCTTGTAATATTTCAGTATGTTACATTTCGTCGTAGGCGATGAATGTTAATAGAATGTTGATTTTTTATGAAAGATTTTCGGAGGGCATCAATTATTAATCCCCTAACGGAAAATTTATAAAAAACAAAAAATCCTTTCTATGGATATTAAAACCCTAACGGATTAATATCAAGTAGATGTAAAACATATTTTATCCCGGGTTCAGGTTATTACCATCTGATTGTGAGGGCTAATCGGTTTGCAGTTTTTTCTATTTTAGCGGATAAACTTCTTCGCCGTTACTGAATGTCATTATTATTTTTACATGTGGCAATGATGATTCGGGTAAGGTCATTATGTCGCCATCCAATACCACAAAATCAGCAGCTTTCCCAGATTCGAGGCTGCCTTTCTCCTTTTCTTCGAATGCACCTTTTGCAGCCCAGATAGTTATGGAACGTAATGCTTCTTCCCGTGTAAGTGCATTTTCGATTTGGAAGCCGCTTTCGGGTTTGCCATTCGTATTTTTACGGGATACTGCAGCATAAAAAGTCAGCAATGGGCTGATATTTTCGATGGGAAAGTCTGTTCCATTGATAATCCATCCGTTTTGATTGAGCAATTTTTTATAGGCATAGGCATTTTTCAGCCGTTCTTCACCTAAACGTTGTCCCGCCCAAAACATGTCAGAAGTGGCGTGTGTGGCTTGTACCGAGGGAATTACCGAAAATTTTTCAAATACTGCAAAATCGGAAGGGCTTACTATTTGGGCATGTTCAATTCGCCATCGTAAATCATTTTGGCCTTTTAATAGTTTTCCGTAGATGCCAAGCATCAGGTTAACTGCAGAATCGCCGATGCAATGGGTGTTTACCTGAAATCCATTTTGATAAGCCAGCCTGCAAAATGTTTCTAATTTTTTAACCGGATTAGCTAAAATACCCGTTTTATCGTCGGCGTCGCTATAAGGATTTTTTAGCAATGCACCCATAGAGCCCAATGCTCCATCGGCATATAATTTTACCGAAGCAATGTGCAAACGGTCGGTTTGGTATGTACCAACTTTTACATAAGTTTCAAAATTTTCTTCTGAAGGATTCAGCATGGCATACACTTTCATTTTCAAGACTCCCTGTTTCTGGAGTGAATCAATGATTGTAATTTCTCTTTTTTCGAGACCTGCATCGGCAACCGAAGTAAGCCCTACGGCAAAACAATTTTCCTGTGCCTTAACCAGCAATTGAGTAATAGATTCCACCGAAGGGCGCGGAACAGCATTCTTTGCTTTGTCAGCAGTGTTTTCGAGAAAAACGCCAGAAAGTTTTCCATCGTTCCAGACGGCTTCTTCTTTATTCATCAATGTATTTTCGTTAATGCCTGTCAGGCGCATAGCTTCTGAATTCAACAAAACGGCATGCCCGTCAACACGGGAAAGTACCACCGGGATATCAGGAAAAGCTTCGTTGAGTAACTTATTATCGGGAAAGTTTTTATCAGCCCAAAGATTCTGATCCCACCCCATGCCGGTAAGCCATCCGTTAGGAAATTTTTTTTGGTGCTCTTTAAGCCTTTGCAGCATTTCGGTATAGGAAGCTACACCAAACAGGTCGGCTTTTTGTAAATTAAGTCCGTAGTGGTAAAAATGGCAATGACCGTCGTAAAAACCCGGATATACTGTTTTCCCCTGAAGGTCAATACTTTTATTTGTTTTATACTTTCGGGTTATGGCTTTGGTGCTGCCGGTTTCTATTACTTTTCCATTTTTTACGGCAAGGCTTTCATGAAAGGAAAATTTTTTGTCAACAGTATATACTTTACCGTTGTAAAGAACAATATCAGCATATTGACGACTAACAATACAGGAGTTCAACATAAGCAACAGGATACAAATTAGTAAACAAAAACGACGTAATATCATGGATTCAATTTTTACAAACGTACAAAAAACCATTTAAAAATATTTATGAACATTTACACTGTTGATATTTTTCAGAAAAAAAGAGGCAGTTTCAATTCCTTTTTATACTTTTGTCGTTTAGAACATAAATTTTATTATAAAAAATATGAACGGTAAAATTTTCACCCCTCGCTTTGTAGTAGTGATCAGTACTATATTTATTGCAGCTTTCTGGCGTTTGATACCCCATATGCCTAATTTTACACCTGTCGCAGCGATTGCTTTATTTGCAGGTGCCTATGTTCAGCGCAAAAGCCTTGCTTTTTTGATACCCATGCTTGCTTTACTTATCAGCGATGTGTTTTTAGGATTTCATGATACGATGTGGGCAGTGTATCTTTCATTTGCTATTACCGTATCTCTCGGAATGGTAATCCGGAACAGGAAAAGTATTGTAAATATAGCGCTGGTTGCCGTATCTTCTTCGGTTTTGTTTTTTATCATTACCAATTTTGCCGCATGGTTGAGTGGGATGATGCTTTACCCGATGAATTTCCAGGGGCTTATGCTTTGCTACGAAGCTGCCATACCCTTTTTCCGTAACGAAATTGCAGGTACCCTTTTATATTCTACAGTATTATTCGGAAGTTTCTATTTTGTAGAAAAACGTTTGCCTGCCAGAGCTTAATACTGAACGAAACAGGATGAAAGCAGGGTTTTTTCCCTGCTTTTTTTATGTCCGGGCTTATTCCTCGTATCGTTCGAGCAGCAAAATGGATTGTTGCGGAACGATAAAGTATTTTTCGTCGTTATAAACAATTTCGATGGCACCTTTTTGCAGGAAAATGGCAAGATCGCCTATTTTAGCCTGTAATGGGATGTAACGGATAGTTTCTTCCTTTGCCTTCCAGAGTTCATCGGTATCATCGCCGGGCAAGGAAACAGGATAACCCGGACCTGTTTTAATAATATAGCCCGATTGTATTTCTTCTTTTTCCTTATAGCCGGGTGGCAGGTATAACCCTCCTTTCGATTTGTTTGCTAAAGATCTGGGCTTAATTAATACCCGGTCGCCCACTACAATTAATTGCCGTAACTGATTTTCTTTACTATTTTCCATAAATTTAAAAAGACAAATTTACAATATCATTTTATTATTAAGCAACGTAAAACAAATGTATGGATTTTTACAAATCAAATTATTATTTTACCCTCATTTAATCCATAGAGGCTTTGCAATTGATTTGCAGGGAATGGTAACAATACAAATCGTTTGCTTTGCAAGACAACAGCTTTGGGGTACTGGTACAAACATAGTTGGCTGATGCCCTGTTAAAGTAGGGGGCAAAGCTGTAAAGGCACAAAGTATTCATAACAATTTTAAAATAGATGAAACTATGTATTGCTATTTACATTACCTGGGTCAGGTATAGTATTCATCTTCCAAATTATTTACTCATATCTGAACGGAAAGCCTATCTATAAAATGAATTTTTTTCTGTTAATTCCGTAACGAGTATTCTGTATAGTGATGCCGGTTTTCATAGATAATTTTTTACCTTTGTAGGGAATTTTTTTGTTATTTCTGCGTTAATGTAATATTTGTCAGCAAATTATTTTATTACTCCGATTAACTTATGCACGATATCATCCGATTACTGCCCGATTCGGTAGCCAACCAGATAGCTGCAGGCGAAGTGATCCAGCGCCCGGCTTCTGCCGTGAAGGAATTACTCGAAAACGCCATTGATGCCGGAGCTACAGAAGTTCAACTGAATATTAAGGATGCAGGAAAAACGCTAATTCAGGTGGTGGACAACGGCTGTGGAATGTCGGTTTCGGATGCCCGGATGAGTTTTGAACGCCATGCCACTTCAAAAATACGGGAAGCCAATGATTTGTTTGCCATACGTACTATGGGCTTCCGGGGCGAGGCGCTAGCTTCGGTTGCGGCTATTGCCCAGGTTGAGTTGAAAACGAAAAGAGCAGAAGACGAATTGGGCACACGTATTGAAGTAGAGGGTTCGGTGGTTAAAGATCAGCAGCCTTGTGTATGCCAGGATGGCACAGTTTTATCAGTTAAGAATTTATTTTTTAACGTGCCTGCCCGCAGGGTGTTCCTTAAATCACTTCTTGCCGAAACCAACCATATCCTCGACGAATTCTACAGGGTAGCCATTGCCCGGAACGAAATCGCTTTCTCATTTTTCCATAATGAAAAAAACGTTTTTTCTCTTTCAAAATCGTCGTTGAAACAACGAATTGTTGCACTTATGGGCAATACTTATAACGAAAGATTGATCCCTGTTGAATCGTCCACTTCGGCTATTACCATCGGTGGTTTTATCGGGAAACCCGAATTTGCCCGGAAAACACGGGGTGAACAATTCTTTTTTGTAAACAGGAGGTTTATCAAACATGCTTACCTCCATCATTCGGTTGAAAATGCCTTCCTCGAACTACTTCCGCATAATACTTACCCTTCTTATTTCCTTTTTATTGAAGTTGACCCCAAAACGATTGACATCAATATTCATCCCACTAAGACAGAGGTAAATTTTCAGGACAGTAAAATAGTATATGCTGTTTTGCAATCAGCAGTGAAACAAGCTCTCGGCAAATACAGCCTTACTCCGTCCCTTGATTTTGAAACCGAAAGAAGTCTTGATATTCCGCCTCTTGTCGGGGGACAAATGCCCAAACCTCCCACAATAACGATAAACCCTGATTACAATCCTTTTGGAAATATCCGGCAGGGATTTGAAAGAAATTTTACCCATAACCGTGATATAGAGAAACTTTTTTCGGCTGGCTCCTCGAAAGATATTCCTCCCTCAGTGCAGCAAAACATGACGGTAGAATGGGATGAAGATACAGAAATACAGCAAAATAAAGCAATATTTTCGATACAAAAGCGCTATATTGTTTGCAATATTAAATCAGGATTAATGATTATTGATTTGCAAAAAGCCCGGGAACGCATACTGTTCGACCGCCTAATGTCGGAAATGGAAAATAATCAGGAAAGTGCACAACAATTGCTGTTTCCGCATACGGTACATCTCACGGGTACTGATGCAGAGGTACTTCTATCTTTGTTACCTCAACTGCAGAACATTGGCTTCGAGATAAGCCAGTTTGGAAAAAATACATTTATTGTAAATGGAGTTCCTGCCAGCATGTCAGAATTCGATATTCAGTTGCTCCTTGAAGATATGGTTGAAAATTTTAACAAGCAGAAAACCGACCTTACCATTGATAAAAAAACTAACCTTGCTTTTTCGATTGCAAAAAGTTTAACATCAAAACTACCACAAAATTTACCCGAAAAAGCCATGCAAACATTAATTGATCAGTTGTTTGCTTCAAGCATTCCCCATACTTCACCTTCAGGGAAACCTACACTTACAATAATTAATTTTGAAGAAATAAGTTCAAGGTTTAAATAATTTGTATGATATTTGATAAGATAAAAATTAATATAAATAAGAATAAAAAAGATGGATCAATATAGTCCGACAGGATTCAGGATTCTCCCCCCCGTAGTAAAAAATTTACTGATAGCCAATATCGTATTTTTTTTGGCAACTATTATTTCCGACCAGCTTTTTCGTACTGACCTTACCGATTTTCTGGGGTTACATTATTTTCAGGCAGAAAAATTTCGCCCTTACCAGTTCATTACTTACATGTTTATGCACGGTGGTTTTGCGCATATTTTCTTTAATATGTTTGCTTTATGGATGTTTGGAAATGCTTTGGAAAATATTTGGGGTCCTAAACGGTTCCTGATCTATTATTTGGTAACAGGTGTGGGTGCAGCACTTACCCATTACATTATCCTTTATTTTCAAATAGAACCCGACCTAAGGCTAATGAATGCTTTTATTGCAAATCCTGATACCGGAAATCTTGCAGCATTAATTAGCAATCATCAATTTCAGATAAGTGCCTATTCGGGCGAAATCGTTAACCAGTTTGAAAGTTTTCGTAGTAATGTTAAAATTCTTCAGTTCGATCCCACTAATCATGCTGCCTTGCAAGGTGTAATAAATTTTGTAACAGAGTATAAGGAATATTACCTCAATATGCCAAATGTGGTAGGAGCTTCGGGGGCAGTTTTCGGATTGTTGCTTGCTTTTGGAATGTTGTTTCCCAATTCAACAATTTACATTTATTTTGCAATACCTATAAAGGCAAAATGGTTTGTAATTCTTTACGGTGCCATCGAATTATACATGGGAATTTCTGGAAGTCAATCCAATGTTGCCCATTTTGCACATCTTGGAGGTATGATTTTTGGTTTCTTTCTTATTTTATACTGGAATAAAAAAATAAACAGGAATAATTATTGATTATGCAATACCCAACGAATAATCCCTTTGCAGATGTAAAGCTGTTTTTTAGCAGAAAATCAGTGCTCTCTCAATTGATTATCGTTAATGTAGGCGTTTATGTATTGGTTAGTATTGTTTCACTTTTTTTCTTTCTTTTTCAAATAAATCCTGAGGCAACCGGCGTTTCCGGTATTACCAAACTGGTTTACTGGCTTGCAGTTCCTGCTGATATACATTCTATAATAGCCAAACCTTGGACGCTGATTACTTACATGTTTCTTCACGAAAATTTTCTGCATTTATTTTTTAATATGATTGTTCTCTATTTTAGCGGAAAAATATTTCTGGAGTATCTTAGTGAAAGACAACTGTTGGGAGTTTATATCTTTGGGGGCATAGCTGGTGCATTGGTGTACATAGTGTCATACAATGTGTTCCCGGTTTTCAGCCCTGTATTGCCGGTTTCTGTTGCCCTGGGAGCTTCCGCTTCCGTCTTATCCATATTGGTGGCTATTGCAGCGTATGTACCCCAATACAATGTACAACTGATTATTTTTGGTAGAGTTAAACTGAAATATTTAGCTATTGCATTTGTAGTCATTGATTTACTCAGTATTGAACGGGAAAATCCAGGAGGACATATTGCCCATCTCGGGGGTGCTTTGTGGGGAATTGTTTATATTTACTTTTTTCTGCAAAAACCGTTTATGAGTAAGGTACCTTCGTTTTCCTTGAATAAATATTGGAACAAAGTATTTACAAAGAAATCGAAGTTAAAAAAAGTTTATTCCGGTACACGTCCTGTTACTGATGAAGAATACAATGCACGAAGGGCTGCTAATCAGAAGAAAATGGATAAAGTACTGGATAAAATTTCGAAATCAGGATATAACAGTTTAACCACGGAAGAAAAAGAGTTTTTATTCTGGTCGAGCAACGGAAAACGATAAAAAAAACTATTCACATAACTTGGTGAAAGAATAGTATGAAAAAGAAGAAAAAATTAAGTTTTATAGGAAAAATATTTCTTTTTTTTAATCTTATCGTAATAGTTTTATTATTATTATCATATACTGCAAGTTGGATTCCTCCCGACAGGTGGTGGGCTTTTTCTTTTTTAGGAATTGCCTACCCGGTATTTTTTGTTATCAACGTCGTATTTGTTGTAATATGGTTGATTACCAGTAGAAAAAAATATTTTCTTCTTTCACTTTTTGCATTACTTTTGGGTTGGAACCATATCCGGTCGTACGTCAGTTTTCATAGTAAAACTCCTGAAGAAACCATAAGCCCCCGCTTAAAAATTATGTCGTTCAATGTTCGTATGTTTGACCTTTATAATTGGGAAAATCAAAAAAACATTTATACCCGTAACAGTATTTTTGATCTTATTAAAAAGAAAGACCCTGATATTTTATGCATCCAGGAATTTTTTTCCGATTCTGATAAGAAACGTAATTTCAATACCCTTGACACTCTTGTTAAATTGCAGAGGGCTAAATATGCCCATGTGGATTATTTTAAAAATTTTAACCGATTAGAGCATTGGGGCATGGTAACCTTCAGCGCTTACCCCATTATAAAAATGGATCGTTTCCAATTTTGCAACAGCGAGAATAACTATATGATATACACTGATATATTGTACATGGGTGATACACTACGTGTTTTTAATATCCATTTTGAATCTATCAGGTTGGGGAAAGAGGATTTGCTATTTGTTGAAGATGTTACTGGTAATACTGCAGAAAAACAAGATATTACATTTGGAACAAAAAAAATATACTGGAAGCTGAAAGCTGCTTTTCAAAAAAGGGCGAAACAGGCGAGAGAAGCTGTAGAACTTATCAAAAAATCACCCCATCCTGTACTTGTTTGTGGCGATTTTAACGATACTCCTTCTTCTTATGTTTATCATCAAATGACTCAACAGCTTAATGATGCTTTTGTTACTAGTGGAAATGGATTGGGAAAAACCTATGCGGGAAATATTCCTTCATTCAGAATAGATTACATATTATACGACAATCATTTTAACGCTTATAATTTTCAGATCATTAAAAAAAAGTTTTCTGATCATTTTCCCGTCAGTTGTGTTTTACAACCTAAAATGGAAATTAAATAAACTCCATGTGGGTTTCTTTAAGGTATTTCTCTTCTAAAAGGCGTGCTATTCGTCTGACAACGGTGCGCCGGATTTCGAGTTCGACAGGTAAATTGGGATCCTGATGAGCAATGTTAATTCGAGTACCAATAATAAAAAAAATTTCATCACTTTCAAGAAGCATTTTTGTAATTTTATCGGCAGGACCTTTTGAAAATTTATAGTTATTTGTATAAACACGAAGAATTTCAGCTACTTTCCCCAGTGTAAGGATGCCTTCAGTTACAAGGTCAATACTTGGCATGAATGAAATAGGTGGTAAATCCGGGTCGTCAAAATCGAAGCTGTCCTGAATTTCGAGTTGAAGCTCTCTTGCAATAATATCGCTGGTAGTAGCTCCGGAAATAATTTTTTTGCCGTTGAAATTTTTTACCCTTTCAGCTAATTTTTTGTCATTTTCTTCTTCAAAAGGAGGACCTGTGCAAACGAGTAAAGTTCTGGGCTGCCTGAAATAAATTACTGCGCAGCTACTGTCGTCTTTTGAATGGTAATGGTCGTTAATGTGTGCAAAATTAACTACTTTGGCTGCAAGACGAGTTGCCGAAAGGGTAGGCTCATGGGTAATCAGTTCGTGAACATACTCCTGCAGGTTATCGCGGCCCCAGCCAAAAAGATATTTATCACTTCCCAATCCCGATTGGGTTATGCCATCGGAACAGAAAATAATACGGTCTTCCTTTTCAGGGTAAAAGCTACAGTATAATAATTCTTTACCTGCATTTTTTTCTCCTTCCATCATAATACAATTCCATTCAGGTTCGTAAATTTTATTTTTCCTGATGATAATAGCATGAGGATTGTCGTATTCAAGAATTTTTGTTTCTCCATCATATTCTATGTCTATGATGGTAAAGGTGGCATAGCTCATTTTTCGGTCGCTGCAAACCGGTAAGGTGTGCATAATTATGTCGGCTATTTTTTGAAAATCACGATGTTCTTCAGTAAAATTGAGCGCCATGGTAGCCGTTAATGTGGAAAGCATGTTGGCTTTTACGCCATGTCCCATTCCATCGCTCAGTACGGCAATAATGCGGTTTTCTTCTTTTATTTTTTTAGAAAGGAAAATATCTCCGCAAATTCGCTCGCCTTCATGATTTTTTTGCTGACAGTTTACTTCAATGAAAAAATCTGATTTCATGATTTTCCGGTTTCTTTATGCGATTCAATTACAGAGTTTAGCATTTTTTCTGTTTTTGAGGCTCCTTCTCCCAGCAGAAAGGCGATTTGCTGTACCATTGCCAGGTTTTGTTCTATTACATCATTTACCCTGTTTATCACTTCTTCTTTACGAACTTCCGGAGTATACATATCACGGATAATGGCTCCTACGATTTTGTTCTTCTTAAGTGTAAAAACGGAAACATTCAATAAGCTGTCATTGTTGTGAATATCGCGATTGATAATATCTTCCCCGTTTTCAATTACATAGGAAAAAAGTTTGTAGAATTGGAAGTTGAGAAGGGTCTTTAAATCTGCACCTTTTAATCCCGGAATTACCTCATTTATTTCCTTTGCCTCTTCACCCAGAATATTGATAAAGCTTTGGTTTGATTCAAGGATTTTTAGTTTTTCATCTACCAGTACAACTGCTGAAGGTAATTTTTGCAGCATGGCAGAGGTTTGTTCCAGGGCTTCCTGGGTAGCTTGTTGTTCTTGGCGGGCTAATGTTTCCGACATTTTCAGGGCTTCCTGGGTTTTGGCAAGTTTTTCATTAGTAATTTTCAGTGTTTTAATATATTCATGTTTACTTTTGAGTGAATAATTATTGCACATATCCGTTTTTGCAAGCCCCTGTGCCACTGCCACCGCAAAATGCCTGCACGACTCAAAACCGCAAGAGCTGCATCCTTTTTCACCGGATTCTTCCTTGCCCATAATATTTAATACTTCCTGTATTTTTTCTTCATCAGGAAAAGGTAAACGCTGGTCGTCATTGGTAAAGCTGCAGCCCAAATCGAGCGATTTATATTTGCTAACATGTGCTGCCCAACTTTTTTTGTCAAAATTTTTCAACCTTTTGTTGGCATAATCTACCACGAGTCGTTTTCTGATAAATTTTTTCCCATCATGACTCATTCCTGGCCCCATCATACAGCCTTCGCAATAAAATATATTAAAATGCTCACAAATAGCTTCAAGGTTTTGGTCAAATTCTTTTATGGCTTCTATGGTTTCATTTCTTCCTTCTGAGGTTACAATGTTACCTGTCAGGAGATTTTCATCGAGACCGGCACATTGCAAAATTCCGTTACTCACGGGAAATAATGCGCCTTTATAGCCCAGAGGAGAGTCGAAATCAGAAAATTCGAGTTGACTCTCTTTTATATTAAATATATCAAAAAGTTTGCGTAATTCGGGGAAAGTCAGTGCAACATCAATTTTTGCATCTCCATCGTATCTAAAAATTTCTTCTTTTGCAGCAATACAGGGTCCGATAAAAACAATTTTTACTGAGTTTCCATAAAGTTGATGGATAACTTTAGCAGTAGCTATTTTGGGTGAAACAAGAGGAGCAAGATTTTCGATTAATTCTGGATAATATTTTTCAACCATTGTAAAAACCGGTGGGCAATTACTTGTAATATAGTACTTTCCTCTGAAGTCAGAAAACAATTCTGCATATTTATGGGCAACAAGGTCAACTCCGAAGGCTGCCTCAACGACGTATTTGAACCCCATTGCTCTTATCATGGTTACAAATTTCCGGTAGTCGGTAATATCGTCAAATTCACCCGGAATAGACGGAGAAAGAATTGCGGCAATTTCTTTATTCTGTTGCAACAAATCCATTACTTCACGGGTTGAGTCCCTGTAACCAATAGCTTGAGTTGGACATGCACGGTAACAGTTACCGCAACCTATACAACGGTCGTGTATTACGGTAGGAAACTCCTGATTGGGCTTTACTACAATGGCTTTTACCGGGCATGCTCTTACGCAGGCATAACAAACCGTACATTTACTGTTCTCTATCAAAATTAAAGGTGTTGTCATGTGTTTCCCGCCTAGTTTATTTTAAAAAGTATTTTTTTAATATGTCAACAACATTTTCGATATCAAATTTTTCGATTATTTTACCATTTATTGAAATATTGGGACCTTTATCACATTGTTTGAAACAATGGGCACCGTGAAAATACACTCTGTCAGTTAACTTATTTTCTGAAAGAAACTGTGTAATCATTTTAACAATATTTTTATTACCTCTTGCAAAACAAGAACTTCCTAAACATATTTTAATTTCGTGCCTTTCGCTCATGGCTTATACATGCAGTACTAAAAAATCGAAAATCAAATGTATAAAATTTATTATCATCGGTTGCGTTTCCCTAATTTTAAAATGTACAATAAAATTATTTTAATTCATTATAAATTACCTAATTTTAAATCACGGATAAATAGTCATAAATAATTGAAATTCAGGTAATAAAAAAATGTGTCTGGAGTTTCAATACTGTTATTATTATAACATTGTTATATTTATAACAAATAAAGTGCAATAATAGTTTAGGAATGATTAAATTTGTGATGGCAATTTTAAATAAAAAAACGTTTCTATGCATACTTCCATAGAAGAAATAATCAAAAAGCATCTGCGAAACCAGAAAGATAACCTTATCACTGTTTTACAGGAGATACAGGACGAATTTGGATATATTTCCGAAGAATCGCTCATAAAAGTTGGCGAATACCTGCGAATGCCGGCAAGCAAAATATATGGTATTGCTACTTTTTACGACCAGTTTCGTTTCGAGCCAAAAGGCAAGCACCATATTTGTATTTGTAGGGGCACAGCCTGCCATGTAATTAGCTCAGGTACCATTTTACGGGAATTTGAAAAACAATTAAAAATCAAAGCAGGACAAACTACGCGCGACGGTGTATTCAGCCTCGAGGTTGTGCAATGTGTGGGTGCCTGCAGTTTGGCTCCGGTAATTTCAATAAATGGTAAATTTTATTCAAAAATAACCCAAACTAGCATTAAGGAAATTATTCAGGAATGTAAACAAAAGGAGATGTAACATGGAAACGATAGCATCAAACCCCAACAGTCAGTTCCTGATTAATGAAGTTTTACTTGCCGAAACAGGCGTGTATGCAAAGGAAATAAATGAAAGACTTTTATTGATCACCCGGAATAAAATTACTCATCCGGTTATTTACATTGGTATGGGTACCTGCGGAAAAGTAGCAGGAGCAGAATACACAAAACAGGCTATTATTCAATATATAGACGAGAAAAAACTCAACGTTGAAGTAATTGAAGTCGGATGTATCGGTTTATGCTCGGCAGAACCTTTAGTTAACGTACAGTTACCGGGCAAAGCAAGGGTATCTTTTGAAAAAATAACTTCTGATAAGGTGGACACTCTTCTTGATGGCATTTTTAATTATTCTGTACCTTCTGAATATGTACTCGGGCAGTTTCCGCATGCCAACCATGAGGAGTGGGATGGAGTGCCTTATTTTTTCAACCATCCTTTTTTTGCCACACAAAAAAGAATTGTTTTACAGAACTGCGGTATCATTGATCCCTTATCAATAGAGGATTATATCGCAAGAGGGGGATACCGTGCTTTTATAAAAACCATTACAAAGTTTACATCTGAAAAGGTATGTGAAACGGTAGAACAAAGCGGATTGAGGGGAAGAGGCGGTGGCGGTTTTTTTACGGGGGAAAAATGGAAAATTGCCCATTCCTCTGCCGGAGACGAAAAATTCCTTATTTGTAATGCAGATGAAAGTGATCCCGGAGCCTTTATGGACAGGGCAATCATCGAAGGCGATCCGCACAGGCTGATTGAGGGTATCGCAATAGCTGCTTATGCCATAGGAGCCACCAAAGCTTTTATCTATATCAGAGCTGAATACATTCTGGCACTTGAACGATTGAAAAAAGCTATATTACAGGCAAAAGAATTCGGATTGTTGGGCGAAAATATTTATAACAGTGGATTTAACCTGCATTTGATTGTGAAACAAGGTGCAGGAGCATTTGTCTGTGGAGAAGAAACAGCACTTATCAATTCTATTGAGGGAAAACGCGGTCAGCCCCGCTCAAAACCTCCTTACCCAGCAGTAGAAGGATTGTACAATAAACCTACTGTGGTAAACAATGTGGAAACCCTTGCCAATATTCCTTCAATTATTGAAAACGGGGCTCTTTGGTTCAACGAAATCGGGACAGGAAATAGTAAGGGAACTAAGGTATTTGCCATGACCGGGAAAATCCGGAATGCGGGTTTGGTTGAAATTCCGATGGGAACCACTTTGCGACATATTATTTTTGATATCTGCGATGGAATCCGCGAAATGAAAGAATTGAAAGCTGTACACATCGGGGGACCTTCTGGTAGCTGTATTACACCACAAAATCTTGATATAGAAATAGACTATGACTCACTTATCGGAATAGGTGCTATCATGGGATCGGGCGGGATGGTTGTGATGGATGAAAATACCTGTATGGTGGATATTGCCAAATACTTTATGAATTTTTTGCAACGGGAAAGTTGTGGAAAGTGTATCCCCTGCAGAGAAGGAACCCGAAGGATGCACGAAATACTGGAAAATATTACTAAACGTCCTTCTAATGAGAGTGGATATGAAACTCTTGAACGCTTTAAAGGGATTATGCAATTGGAAAGTCTTGCCGAAGTAATCCGTACTACTTCGCTTTGTGGCTTAGGACAAACGGCACCCAATCCCTTGCTTAGCACACTTAAATGGTTCAGAGAAGAATATGAAGAACATATTTTTGACAGAAAATGTAAAGCCGGAGTTTGTAAGGATCTTCGTTTGTTTTATATAGACGTGGATAAATGTACAGGTTGCACTCTTTGTATCAAAAAATGCCCTGCCGATGCCATTATTGGTACACCTCGTTCGCCCCACTTTATTATCGAAGAAAAATGTACAGGATGTGGAATATGCTATGACATCTGCAAATTTGTTGCTATTTCGGTTAAATAAATATTCAAAGCAATGATCATCAATATAGAAGTTAATAATAAGTCTATAAAAGCCAAAAGGGGAGAAACCATACTGTCGGCGCTTTCCCGCAATGGAATTTCCATTCCTGTGTTGTGCCATATGGACGGACTTGATGCTACCGGTTCGTGCCGTATGTGTGTTGTGGAAGTAGAAAACTTACCCAATCTCATTCCTGCCTGCTCATATCCGGTGGAAGAATGGATGAAAATATGGACGCATTCTCCTAAGGTAGTCAATGCCCGTAAAACTATAGTGGAATTATTGCTGTCAAACCACCCCGACGATTGTCTGTATTGTGAAAGAAACGGAAGCTGTGAACTGCAAAATTTTGCTATCGAACTCAATGTAAGAGAAAGGCGTTTTCCGGGTAAAAAAAATAAATACAAAACCGATCCCTCAAGTGCAAGCCTTGTACGTGACCCTGCCAAATGTGTTTTATGTGGAAGGTGCGTTCGTATGTGCGACGAAATACTCGATATTGCCGCCATTGATTTTATCGGGAGGGGAAATAAAAGTCTTATCACCCCTGCACTCAGCAAGCCGCTCAATCTTTCCAACTGTATAAACTGTGGTCAATGTATTATGGTTTGTCCCACAGGTGCCCTGCACGAAAAAATTCATTTCCGCGAACTCCAGGATGCTCTGCATAATCCTAATCTGCATGTGGTAATTCAATATTCATCTGCTGTACCGATAACACTTGCCGATGAATTTGGCATAAAGCCCGGAAAGGATATTCATGGTAAACTTAATGCCGCTTTACGGAAAATCGGGTTTGATAAAGTGTTCGAAACGGCTTTTGCAGTTGACCTTTCCATCATTGAGCAAAGTGAAGAATTGATTCAGCGACTGCAGAACAAAGAAAAACTGCCCATGTTTACCAGTTGTTGCCCGGGTTGGATAAAATATATCGAACAGTTTAGTCCTGATTTTATTGAAAATATTTCCACCTGCAAGTCGCCCCAGCAGATGTTGGGTGCAGTGTTGAACAGTTATTATGCCGAAATCCAGAATATACCTGCAGAAAAAATTTACAGTGTTTCGGTGATGCCCTGTACTGCCAAGAAATTTGAAGCCCAACGTGAACAAATGACACACAAAGGCATTTCTGATGTGGATGCCGTTCTTACAACCCGTGAATTGATAAAACTCATCACTTTAAATGGGATTAATATTACCCAATGCGAACCCGAACTTCCTGATCTCCCGTTCCGGAACAGAAGCAGTGCAGGTAAAATAGTAAGTGCAAGTGGTGGAATGCTCGAAGCAGTATTGCGAACAATATACTTTAAACTTACAGGGAAAGAATTACCCGGTTTAAAAATTAATGAAATAAGAGGAAGCAAGGGGTACAAGGAAGCAAAATTAAAAATTGGAAACCATGTTCTTGGCGTAGCTGCCGTAAATGGGATGGGCTCTGTACGCAAATTGCTTAACGAACTTGCCAACGGACGAAATGATCTGCATTTTATTGAAGTGATGGCTTGCCCCGGAGGTTGCATTAATGGTGGCGGGCAGCCTCTTTATAAAGACATCGCTACATTAAAAAACCGGGCAAAATCTTTGTATGATGCCGATGAAATTGAATCTATCAGGGTTGCACACAAAAATACCGGGGTTAATGAACTATACCAAAACTTTTTTACGACTCCGCTTAGCGAAAAATGCCAGCAATATTTGCATACCACTTATAAAAAACGTGAAGTACTTTTATAAATCAGCAATATGATCAGTACATCCGATAAAAAACATCTTGTTTACACCATCAAAGAAAAATGTAGGGTTTGCTATACCTGTGTCAGGGAATGTCCTTCTAAAGCCATAAAAATCATTCATGGGCAGGCAGAAGTAATTTCAGACCGGTGCGTTGCCTGCGGAAATTGCATAAAAGTTTGCAGCCAGTATGCAAAAGTTTTTCGGAAAGATATTGCACAAATGTTTACACTTCTTGATGCCGAGGAAAAAGTTATAGCCATGATTGCACCGAGTTTCCCTGCTGAATTTAGTGAGTTTGAGAATTATCAGACGTTTATTGGAATGGTACGTGCACTGGGATTTTATAAGGTAGTAGAAGTGGCTTTCGGCGCCGACCTTGTAGCCATGCAGTACAAGAAAATACTGCTAAACCGGAATGCAGTTCCCTGTATAACATCTGATTGCCCCGCAATTGTATCGTATATCGAAAAATACCATCCCGATTTAATATCTAACTTGGCTCCGATAATTTCGCCTATGGTGGCGATGAACAGGGTGGTAAGAAACAAATATGGCAGCGATGTGAAAATTGTTTTTATCGGACCCTGTATAGCTAAAAAAGCCGAATCGGAAGAAATTGACTGTGTGATTACTTTTCGCGAATTGCGGGAAGTTTTCAAAATGAAGAATATCAGCACTCAAAATACAATAGCTTCGGTATTTGATCCTCCGCTGGGAGGGAAAGGAGGGATTTTTCCTGTAAATCGTGGATTATTGCGCACAATTGATATTGAAGAGGATATCCTTGATGGAAACATCGTTGTTGCCGAGGGAAGAAACAATTTTCAGGAAGCTATTCGCGAATTTGAAGCCAAATTGGTGGAACAGGAACACCTTGAACTGTTGTGCTGCGATGGTTGTATTATGGGACCAGGAATGTCACCTTATCCGTTCTTTTCAGGAAACAGTCATCGTTTTACTAAAAAATCGAGGGTAAGGAAATATGTTTTACAGAAACTCGAAAAATTCGACCTGATGGAGTGGGAAAGAAATGTGAGAGAGTTTGCTGGTATTGATTTTTCGAAAACATTTGTAAACCATGATATGCGCCCAAATAAACCTCCAAAACAACAAATAGATGAGGTTTATATAAGTATGGGGAAAACAAATCCCCAGGATCATCTCGATTGCGGAGTTTGCGGATATGATTCCTGCGAAGAACATGCCATCGCAATAATAAAAGGACTTGCCGAGGTTGAAATGTGTTTGCCCTATGCAATTGAAAAATTACATAATTCTGTAAGAGAGCTTAATGATTCAAATGCAAAGTTAGCTTCTGCTCAACAGGCATTGAAACAGAGCGAAAAATTGGCAAGTCTTGGACAGCTTTCGGCAGGAATTGCTCATGAACTGAACAATCCGCTTGGAGTAATTACCATGTACAGTAATATTTTAAAAGATGATGCACTCGAAAACGACCCTATAAGAAAAGATCTTGAGCTTATAGTTGATCAGGCTGACCGTTGTAAAAAAATTGTCAGCGGTCTGCTTAATTTTGCACGCAAAAACCAGGTGAATTTTGAAGAATTGAATGTGAATAAACTTATGGAGAAAAGTATCAGCTCGGTAATTGTGCCTAAAAATGTGAAAATTTCACTCAATACGATTAATAAAAACCCGATAGGGATGCTTGACAAAGATCAAATGACACAAGTGTTTACCAACCTGATTAAAAATGCGGTAGAAGCTATGCCATCCGGCGGAAAAATCAGTATTACCATTAACGATACAAACGATGAGATGCTGTTCAGCGTTTCGGACTCAGGTACGGGTATTGCTCCTGAAAATATGGGAAAACTTTTCACTCCCTTCTTTACAACCAAAGGCATAGGAAAAGGTACCGGATTGGGCTTGCCTATCATCTATGGTATAGTGAAAATGCACAAAGGCAGCATAGTAGTAAATTCAAATAATAACCCTGAAAAAGGTTCCACAGGAACAACTTTCAAAATAACATTACCAAGAGTTCACACTGATTAACAATAAAAATACAACTGGATAATAAAAATTAAAATTTAATGATATGGCTAAAAAAAATATATTAATCGTTGATGATGATATTGATTATCTGTTTCAGATGAAAACGAAAGTGGAACAATTCGGATTTTCTACCATCACTGCCGAAAGCCAGAAAGAAGCCGAACAGATAATAGAAACTACCAAACCGGACCTTGCTATTCTTGACCTGATGATGGAAAATGACGACAGCGGTTTCATTCTCAGTTATAAAATCAAGAAAAAATATCCGGATGTACCCATAATAATTGCTACAGCGGTAACTGCAGAAACCGGTATGACTTTCGACGTAAGGGCAGAGGAAGATAAAGTTTGGATAAAAGCCGATCTTTTCCTCGATAAAGGGATTCGTGCCGACCAGCTACAGCGCGAAATCAACAAATTGTTAAAAATATAAAAAATGGCAACTTTTAAATTATTGGTTGTTGACGACGAACCGGGAATACGTTCGGGGGTAAGCCGTATTTTGCAAAATTTTAAGGTGGATTATCCATTTATGGATGAACACATAGACTACCAGGTGCTGGAAGCCGAAAGTGGTGAAGCGGGTATAGAAATTATTGATACAGAAATGCCCGATATTATCCTGCTCGACAATAAACTTCCGGGAATACAGGGAGTAGAAGTGCTGGAATATGTGAAAAAACGGCAATATGATATTATCGTAATAATGATAACCTCGTATGCATCGCTCGAACTGGCTGTTAAAGCCACCCGTGATGGTGCCTATGATTTTATTCCCAAGCCTTTCACACCACAGGAATTACGTTCATCGCTCGAAAACATTACCAAACAGCTTTTTCTGAAGCGGATGACGCAAAAACTCAACAAAGCAGGCAAAGAAATCCGCTTTCAGTTTTTGTCGGTGTTGTCGCACGAATTGAAAGCCCCGCTTAATGCTGTGGAGGGGTACTGCCGCATGATACGCGAAAAACAATTTGGCGAAAATGTGGATGCATATACAGAGATGCTCGACCGTTCTCTCGAACGCATACAAGGTATGCGCAACCTGATAATGGATATGCTCGATCTTACAAAAATTGAATCAGGCAAACCTACCCAACATCTTACAATGGTTGATATTAATGCCATAGCACGCAATGCTATGGATACCATGCGCCCTTATGCTATTCAGAAAGACGTGGATATGTATCTGAATACAAAGGAAAGTATAATCATGACAGCCGACAACGATGAAATTGAAATTATTTTCAACAATTTAATATCGAATGCCGTAAAATACAATAAAGAAGGAGGACGCGTTGATTGTTCTGTACGGCGCGAAAAGGATAGTGTTAAAATAATAATATCCGATACAGGAATAGGAATAAGCCAGGAAGATTCCGAACGCATCTTCCAGGATTTTGTACGCATAAAAAACCAGGAAACAAAAAATATTACCGGTAGCGGGCTGGGACTTTCCATCGTCAGAAAAATAGTTGATATGTATAAAGGCGATATCGAAGTTCAAAGTACCCCTGGCAAAGGAAGTACATTTACCATTACTTTACCCGTTGACTAATCTAATTAATTACGAATGAAAAAACTACCCGACAAAACCGTAGAACGTTTAAGCCAATACCGTCGTACTTTATACCAATGTCTTAACATAGGAAAACGCTATATTTTTTCTCATGAACTCGGAAATCTGCTGCATCTTACTTCAGTGCAGGTGCGCAGAGACATCATGCTCATCGGACATTCCGGAACACAACGCCAGGGATACGATATTAAAGACCTAATCCAAACTATAGGTTCCATCATTGACTCCCCTCAGGGGCAGAAAGTAGTTGTGGTGGGTATAGGAAATCTTGGGCGTGCTTTAATGGGATATTTCAGCGGTAAACGTACCCAATTATCCATCGTTGCAGCTTTTGATACCAATCCTGATAAAATTAACCGCGTTTTTGCCGGTGTGCCCTGCTATCCCAATGAAAATCTTTCTGAAATAATCAAAAAGGAAAATATAAGCATAGGTATTATAACTGTTCCGGCAAGTGAAGCCGTTCAGGTTGCCGAAACTCTTGTAAGTGCAGGTATCAGAGGATTGCTGAATTTTACTCCCAAACCCATTAATGTTCCTCCGCATGTTTACCTTGAGGAGTTTGATATGATAACATCTCTTGAAAAAGTGGCTTATTTTGTAAAACAATGAAAATATTTCATAATTTAGAGGATATAAGGAATATTAAAAAACCGGTGGTAACTACCGGCTCATTTGATGGTGTGCATGTGGGACATAAAACAATTATCCGACGAATTAATACCCTTGCCCGGCAAATTGGTGGTGAATCCGTGCTCGTTACTTTCCATCCGCATCCGCGCAAAGTGCTATATCCCGATACAGCAGGGAAAAATCTGCTACTTATCAATTCGCAGGAGGAAAAAATAGAACTGCTTCGCAAAACAGGACTCGACAATCTTGTAATCATCAATTTTACCATCGAATTTTCCCGTTTGTCTTCCATTGACTTTATCCGGAATATTCTTGTGGGGAAACTCCATGCAAGCATAGTGGTAATAGGGTTCAACCATCACTTCGGGCACAATGCCGAAGGGGATTTTAATTATTTATATGAGTTAGGGAAATACTATAATTTTAAAGTAGAGGAAATTCCCGAACAGGATATCCACAACGAAACCGTAAGCTCAACTCTTATCCGGAATGCACTGCTCGAAGGGAAAATTGAAAGGGCAACAGCTTATCTTGACCATCATTACATGATAATCGGGAAAATGTTTAAAATGGAGGAATCGCTTGTGTTTGCCGATTTTCCTACCATCAATATCCTGATAGAAGAAGAATGTAAACTTATTCCTCCCGATGGTGTGTATGCAGTGAGTGCACAGCTAAAAGATGCCGTTTACAAGGGTTTGGTGAACATTAAAAACTTTTCACAGAAAAATGAACGTAGCCTGAAGGATATATCTGTTGAATTGCACGCTTTTGGAACAGATACCTATCCCACAGACGAAAATGTAACCCTGTTGTTTGCCAAACGCATACGCGACGAAAGAACTTTTTCTGGTTTGGAAGAGTTGAAAAAGCAATTAGCAAGTGATAAAGCCATAGTGGAGGACTTGATTTATTGATAAAAACAGAAAGCAAAATTATGCCAGAGGCAGAAAAAATGAAAGTAACATTTCTGGGAACCGGAACTTCTACCGGGGTACCCGTAGTGGCTTGCAATTGCGAAGTATGTAAAAGTACCGACCCACGCGACAAACGTTTCCGCACTTCGGCTATGATTACGGTGGGAGATACCAATATTGTGATAGATTGTGGCCCTGATTTTCGCTTCCAGATGCTTAAACAAAATGTAGAAAATATTGAAGCTATAGTTTTTACCCATCAGCACCGCGATCATATTGCCGGACTCGATGATATAAGAGGTTTTAATTATATTCTTAATAAAACCATGGATATTTACGGCGCCCAGCAGGTTTTAGAAGGCATACGTACCGAGTTTCCTTATATTTTTACCGAGACACGCTTTTTTGGTGCACCGCAGATATGTATGCACACCATAACCAATACACCTTTTAATATTAATGGCATCAAATTTATTCCCATAGCAGTAATGCACGATAAACTTTCCATTTTTGGCTACCGTATCGGCAATTTTACCTATATAACCGATGCAAGTTTTATTTCGGAACAGGAGAAGGAAAAGATAAAAGGCTCGGAAGTGATTGTGCTGAATGCTTTGCGTAATTCAAAACACGTTTCTCATTTTTCATTATCGGAAGCTGTGGCGCTTATTGACGAACTGCAGCCCCGTGAGGCTTATCTTACCCATATCAGCCATTTTCTCGGGTTGCACGAAACCATTAACAAACGCCTTCCACAGCATATTCGTCTTGCACACGATAACCTGAAGATTGAAATTTGATTAAAAATTACTTTTAAAATGTAATTACTGTGTATTGATGATAAAAAAAAGAATGATTACATTGTTTAATAAATTTCTTAATACTTTAGTAAATAATTTATATTGCTATATTTTTGTTTTTTTGATTGTAGCTCTTTCGTTTTTGCCAATGATAAATGCCTTAAAATGTGGATTTGTCAATTTGGACGATAATATTTATATTTATGAGAATAGCTTGATAAGACATTTGTCATGGAACACTTTTTTTAATTTTTTTTCGGGCAATATCGGGCAATATCCTCCATTGGTAATGTTTATTTATTCAGTAATTTACCATTATTTTGAGCTTAATCCTTTTTATTATCATTTTGTTAACCTGTTACTGCATACCTGTAACAGTGTATTGGTTTTTATCTTTATTTACCGGTTCCATCATAAGTTGATTGCCGCCACAATTACGGGTTTGTTGTTCGCAGTTCACCCTTTACATGTGGAATCGGTTGTTTGGGCTACAGAATTAAAAGATGTTTTATATACATTTTTCTTCATTGGTGGTTTACTGGCATATCAAAGCTATAGTTTTACCAATAAAAAAATAAAATATTTAATAATTTCTTTTTTCTTTTTTGTGTTTTCTTGTTTTTCAAAAGGAATGGCAGTGGTATTTCCCTTAATATTATTATTGATTGATTATTTAATTGATGGAAAAATAAATTGGAAAAAATTGCCCGGAAAAATTCCTTTTTTCGTATTTGCATTATTTTGGGGATATTTAACATTTATTACACAGAATGAAACAGGTGCGGTGGGACACATTAATTCCGTAGCCCAACGACTTTTCATTGCATGTTATGGATTTCTGTTTTATATAGTTAAAATGGTTGTTCCCATAAATCTTTCTGTTTTTTATCCTGCAAAAATCCAGGCTGGAGTATCTTTACCGTTTATTTACCTGGTTTCTCCGGTTTTTTTATTAATGCTAATATTGATTGTTTTATATTTTGCAAAATATTCTCATATTATTATATTCGGTTTTCTTTTTTATTTATTTACTGTAATATTGATATTGCAATTAATTCCTGTGGGTTTTCAGGTTACTGCTGAAAGATATTTCTATCTTTCGTCAGTTGGATTGTTTATGATAGTCGGCTATATGATAGACTATTGTATTCGGTATTTTAAAAAACATAAATATATTATATTGGGTGTTTCTGGTATTGTTATTTTGCTTTTGGCGATAAAAACAGATCGTCAGACAAAAATATGGAAAAATAGCCTGAGCCTTTGGAATAATGCATTATATGATGCAGGAAACTATTCAGATTATGCATTTGTATATACCAATAGAGGAGATGCTTACGGTAATCTTGGAGATTATAACAGCGCACTCCGGGATTATTCAAAAGCTATTGAACTTGACCCGGGGTTTGAAAATGCTTTAAATAACCGGGGAGTAATTAAGGGTATATTGCGGGACTATGAAGGTGCAAAAATAGATTTTGATGCCGTTCTTGCATTGCATCCTGACTATGTTAAGGCATTAAATAACCGTGGAAATATCTACAGATTCTTAGGAGATTTTCCCCATGCATTTCAGGATTTTTCCAAAGCCATAACTATTAAACCGGATTACTGGGATGCGTATCTTAATCGGGGAATAATCAGCTATTTTTCCGGCAATTTGTTTTCTGCCTGTGCCGATTGGAAAAAAATAAAAAATGCCGGATCCCCGATTGCCGACGAATTATTATTGAAATATTGTAATTATTAATTACTCGTTCAGGAAAACACACAGGTAAAGTTGTTAGCTGATAAAAACTTTTGTTTTATCAGGTCAGTGTACTATTATGGATTGAAATTCCATGCATTAGCGTTTTAAAATCCGAAAAATGACCTTTTTTTCAGGTGATACCAATCAGGATGGGTTTATTGACGGTGGCAATTTGAGCCCTGTTGACAACGATGCTGTCGGATTCGTGATGGGTTATCTTGCTTCCGACATCAACGGCGACGGTTTTGTTTACAGTGCCGATATGACAATTATTGATAACAATGCGGCTGATTTTATATCTGTAATAACTCTTTAACCTTAAAGTCCATAAATATCATAATAATCATTACTAACAAGCTTTTTATACGGTAATAGCAATTCGCTACCAAAGGTTTTTTTAAGGATAATGATATACCGGGCACCCTGTTGCTGCAAACCCGTGATGAAAGTGCTGTCGGATATTTGTGCATTAAAGGCAATCCAGCCTTTGCGGTGTGCGAAATACATGGGAGTGGGGTAGGCTCCGCTGTTGATAACAACAAGATCATTTTTACCCGAAATTTTGTCCATATCTTGTTCTATGTTCACTAGTGTTTTGTCTTTCTTTTTAATTCTGAAATCATGTTGTTGGTTGGCTATTCCCTCGGCAGCCACCGCAAGTAGTAATACTACTGCAAGCCATTTTATATTAATTTGAGCGATACCATAACCGCCTGTGAGCGCCATAACCGGTACAAAGGGTATCATATAATACGCATGGTGCGTAAATGTACTGCCTGCCTTGATAATAACAATAAAAAATGTCGCAAAGACCAATAGCAGCAGGGTTGTTAATAATTTATTATGTTTTGCAATGGCAAAATACACGCCGAGGATAAATACGGCAAAACCCGAAAACTTCATGGCATTTTCATAAAACTGCGAAAGTGTTAACGGCAGTTCGGCAATAATTTCCCTGAAACCTGTAATTGCATTTTTCCCCATGAAAAAATGCTGAAATCCATATTGCTCCACTAAGTAAGAAACCCAATATCCGTACCAAAATCCCACAGGAATAAGCAATAGCAAACCCGCTATGGCAAAAATAATTTTTGCAGATATTTCATACTTCGTACTGAAAAAAAGCGGTAAACCCACCACAAGAACGCATACGGCAGGTAGCTTTGACAAAATTCCGGCGGAACATAGCACCACATATCCCACAAGAGATGTCCATTTTCGTCCTCCTTCGAAAAACCGAATGCCACAATACACCCCTGCAAGAGTGAGCGAAACCGAAAAAGTGTCAGGCATTATTTTCCGTGAATAGGCAAACCAGATGGAACAAAGCAGCAGAATGGTAGAATTAAAAGCAGTTTTGTATCCAAAATACTTCATAACAAGCCGGTAAAAGAAGTAACATCCCAATCCTGAAACAATAAGGTTGATAATCCGCCCGTACCAGTGTGCATAGCCAAAAAGCAGCGAAACTGCGTAAATCAGGTAATTCAGCAATGGAAATTCCATGCCCGTGACACCACTTTTGTTCCCGGCAAAATCAACACGCGGATAAAAAATATTCGCATCGTTTTCGTAAAAGTTGCGGGCAACCATAGTTACTGTGGTTTGTCGCCAATTGTGGGCAACTTCGAGAGGCGGGTTGGTAATACCGTAAAGACGAAGCAAGCAGAAAAAAATTATCCAGAAACGAATGTCTTCCAGCAGGCTTTTAATCCGATTACTATGCATGGGTAAGAGAATTTATTATTTGCAAAATATTTAAGTAAAAACGAGTAAATATTATTTTTCGCATCAAATGTAAACAGGTTTTGAAAAACAGAAAAACATTACTTGCCAAATCTGCTTACTTTTGTCCCGAAACAAGGCGATATGAACATATTTTTAGCGGAGCAGCTTTCCAAATCATTCGGGGAAAAAGAATTATTCAGCAATATCACTTTCGGTATAGCCGAAGGACAAAAGGTAGCGCTTATCGCTCGCAATGGAACAGGAAAAAGCACTTTGCTGCGGATCATCGCCGGGAAAGAAACAGCCGACACAGGAACAATTACCTTTCGTAAACAACTGAAAGTGGCTTACCTCCCGCAGCTTCCCTTGTTCAGAGAAAGAAACAGTGTGCTTGCCGAACTGTTCAATACAGGAAGTGATGTGATGCAGGCTATCAGCGCTTACGAGCATTGTCTTTGGCTGAGCACTGTTTCTGCATCGCATGTTCAAAACGATTTGCAAGATGCCATCAACCGGATGGATGCGCTTAATGCCTGGGATTACGAAGCAAGGGTGAAAGAAATTCTCACCCGTTTCGAAATTACTGACCTTGATCAGCAGGTAAGTACTTTGTCAGGCGGGCAGCGGAAAAAACTTGCCCTTGCCAAAACCCTGCTCGAAAATGCAGATTTGCTCATTCTGGACGAACCTACCAATCATCTCGACATTAACATGATCGAACACCTTGAAGACTACCTTTCGCGCCAGCGCCTCAGCTTGCTACTGGTTACCCACGATCGTTATTTTCTTGACTCCGTTTGTGATGAGATTCTCGAAATGGAAGAAGGAAATATTTACCGCTACAAAGGCAATTATTCCTATTTTCTTGAAAAAAAAGCCGAACGCGAAGCCATAGAGGCTACCGAAAAGGAAAAAGCACTTAACCTGTACCGCACCGAACTCGAATGGATGCGCCGGATGCCCTCGGCAAGAGGAACCAAGGCAAAAGCACGTAAAGATGCTTTTTATGAATTGCAGGAAAAAGCAAACCGTTCGCATTCAAAAAATGACTTTGAACTGAATATTTCCATGAACCGTTTGGGCGGAAAGATTCTTGAGATAAATAATATTTGCAAAAGTTATGGCGAAAATACCCTTATTTACGACTTCTCATATACCTTCAAAAAGGGCGACCGCATTGGCATTATCGGGAAAAACGGCGTGGGAAAAAGCACCTTGCTCAACCTGCTGAGTGCAAAGGAACGACCCGACAATGGGCGTATTGTTGCCGGGCAAACGCTCGTTACCGGATATTATTCGCAGGAAGGATTCCTGCCCAAAGAGGACAAAAGGGTGATAGACCTGGTGAAAGACATAGCCGAAGAAATCCCGATGGGAAAATCCACCATTTCTGCTACACAATTTCTACATTATTTTGGGTTTAGTTATACATTGCAGTACAATTACTTTTCCCTGCTGAGCGGGGGCGAAAAGCGAAGATTGTATCTTCTGATGCAGCTCATTAAGCGTCCTAATTTTCTTATCCTCGATGAGCCTACCAACGACCTTGATGTGTTTACCCTTGCCTTGCTTGAAAATTTTCTGATCGCCTTCGAAGGTTGCCTTGTCATCGTTTCACACGATCGCTTTTTCCTCGACAAACTCGTTGACCATGTATTTGTCTTTGAAGGAAACGGGAAGATAAAAGACCATTATGGCAATTATTCCGACTATTACCGGTGGAAAATTGCAGAAGATAAGCGAAAACGTCTGCAGGAAAAATCAACACCTAAAGAAAACCAGCCGGTAAAACAGGTTGTTGCTGCCGGTACTAAACCAACCTACAAACAGCAAAAAGAATACGAAGCCCTTACGCAGGAAATTGCCGCCCTCGAAGCCGAAAAACACCAACTGGTGGAAAGGATGAACTCAGGAGCAGAATCTGTTGCCGGCTTGCAGGAACTTTCGTGCCGTTTTGCCGAAATAGAAAAACTGCTTGCCGAAAAAGAAGACCGCTGGTTGCAACTGGCAGAGTTGTTTTAATTTAATGTCTTTAGTTCAAAGTTCCCGATTTGAGTGTATAGGTATAAAATTGTCGTTTGCAATTAATCATTGATCATTAATAATTAACCTTTAACCATTTCCCTCTAAAAGATACCCTTATCGTGTTTACATATGGCAAAATTATGCTTCTAAACTTTTTCTCACGAAATTTGCCTCATGGAACAAAACAATCTCATTCGCATCAGCAATGCTTCGGAAAACAATCTGAAATCGGTTAGTATTGATATTCCTAAGAATAAACTGATACTGGTTACCGGCGTATCTGGTTCGGGAAAGTCCTCTTTGGTGTACGATGTGATCTATCGTGAAGCCGAAAATCGCTATCTCGGTTCTTTTTCTTCTTATGCATTGCAATGGATGGGCAAGATGAGACACCCGGCTGTGGAGAGCATCCGTGGATTGCAGCCTGCCATTGCCATTGACCAAAAATCGCTGTTGCGAAATCCCCGTTCTACTGCCGGAACCATTACCGGACTTTACGACATGCTTCGTCTGCTTTTTGCCCGTTTGGGAAAAACAGAGAATGCACATGATTTTAAGATAGAAAGGAGCCTTTTTTCCTTTAATTCTCCTGCCGGTGCATGCCCGGTATGCAATGGTTTGGGTGTGGAAGACCGTCTGGATCCGGAACTGATCGTCGCCGACGAAAATAAGAGTCTTCGCCAGGGTTGCATGGTGATAACGGCACCCAACGGCTACATCATTTATTCACAGGTTACAATGGATGTTTTGGATCAGGTTTGCCATGCCGAGGGTTTCTCTGCCGATATTCCCTGGAAAGATCTTGCGCCGGAACAGAAAAACATTATTTGGTATGGAAGCGATAAAATTGAGATTCCTTACGGAAAACATACCCTTGAGTCGCGTATGCGGTGGACTGGCATTACTGCAAAACCTCGCGAAACCGGCTATTACAAAGGTATCCTTCCGGTGATGGAAACCATTCTTAAACGCGACCGGAACAAAAACATACTGCGTTTTGTGCGTTCGGTAAAATGCAATGCCTGCCACGGAACCCGGCTGAATGATAACGCCCTTTCGGTAAAGATTCATGGCTATTCCATTGCCGATCTTGCTGCTTTGCAATTGGATGAGTTGCAGCAGGTACTCAACGAATTAGTTTTTGATGAACAGGAGAAACAAGTGGCCTGGCCGGTAATTTATCAGATGAACAAGATAATAGATTTGCTGAAAAGGCTGGGATTGGAATATCTTTCCCTTGACCGTGAGTCAACAACTTTGTCGGGTGGCGAAGCCCAGCGTCTTCGGCTGGCTACCCAGGCTGGGACAGGCTTATCGGGTTTGCTTTATATTTTTGATGAACCTTCTGTCGGTCTGCATCCCCACGATACCAATCGTTTGATAGAAGTGCTGGAAGGACTTCGCGATAAGGGTAATACAGTGATGGTGGTGGAGCACGAGGAAGCTTTCATCCAACATGCCGACTGGCTGATTGACATCGGTCCTGCTGCCGGCGATGATGGCGGTCAGGTGCTATTAAATCTTCCGGCAACGGAAATAAATAACCTTCCTGAATCAGAAATACACAAAAGCTGTACGTTATCTTTTTATAAAGGTTTGAAAAAGATAGAAGTACCAGCCAAACGCCGCCAGGGAAATGGCTGGCTCGAAATAAAAGGTGCGGAAGAAAACAACCTGAAAAATATCGATGTGCGTTTTTTACTGGAAGCGTTGAATGTAGTTTCCGGAGTTTCTGGGGCTGGTAAATCTACACTTACCGTAAAAATTCTTGGAAATTTTCTGCGTAACAAGTTGCACGGAGCCAGAGAACTTTCCGGGAAATTCCGTTCCATTACCGGCTGGGAAAATATTTCCAAGGTAATTACCATTGACCAGTCACCCATTGGGCGTACACCAAGAAGCAATCCTGCCACCTACACGGGTATGTTCGATTACATTCGCGACCTTTTTGCTTTTCTGCCGGAGGCTAAAGCCAAAAATCTGGGAAAAGGGATGTTCTCTTTTAACACTACAGGCGGAAGATGTGAAAGCTGCCAGGGAGCAGGCTATCAGGAAGTAGGGATGCACTTTATGGGCAATGTGGAGATACTTTGTGAAGAATGCAATGGCCGGCGTTTTGGCAACGACACTCTTGCTGTTGGCTATAAAGGAAAAAATATTTCGGAGATTCTCGATATGTCAGTGTCCGAAGCCTGTAATTTTTTTACTGACCAACCGAAGATTTTCCGTTATGTCAAAACAATGGATGCCCTTGGGTTGGGCTACTTACGCTTGGGACAGCGTTCGTCCACACTTAGTGGTGGCGAGGCGCAACGGATTAAACTGGCTTCCGAATTGGCCAGGCCGCAGTCGGCGCATACACTTTATATTCTCGACGAACCTACCACCGGACTACATCAGGCAGATGTGAATCGTTTGTTGAAGGCTCTACATGCTCTTGTCGACCAGCAGAATACAATCATTCTGATTGAACATCATCTTGGAATGATAGCTGCTGCCGATCATGTAATAGATTTAGGTCCCGGTAGTGGCAGAAAAGGTGGCACAGTAGTCGTTTTCGGGACACCGGATGAAGTTGCAGCCTGCAACAAGTCTTTAACGGGTCAGGCTTTAAAACGATACTTTTCTCCTCCGTTGCCACCTGTTTTTTCTGATAAAAAAAGAAAAGAGCCGGCTTTGGAGCAGTTGAAGTTTACCGGCATTACCACCCATAACCTTCAGCATATTGATATTACCATTCCTCATAACAAGATTACTGTACTTACCGGCGTTTCCGGGAGCGGGAAATCATCTTTTGCCTTCGACACCCTCTTTGCTGAAGGTAAGAACCGTTTTATGGAGAGCTTTTCTCCTTACCTGCGTTCGCAGATGGGAATGCAAAACAAGGCTGATTTTGAAGAAGTGTCGGGATTAACACCCGTTATTGCCATTGGCCAGCGTGAATTGCATGTTAATCCTCGTTCTACGGTAGGCACTCTTACAGGTATTTATGATCTTTATCGTTTGCTGTATTCAAGGGTAGCCCAGACGGTTGAAGGAGAAAGTGCCGGTTTATCGTCTATGTTTTCATTTAATCATCAATCCGGTGCCTGTAAACATTGTGGAGGGCTTGGCGTAAAAATCGTTTGCGATCCAGCGTCTTTGATTACACATCCTGAAAAATCCATTGTAGATGGTGCAATGGACGGTACCAAAACCGGCAAGTTTTATGGCGATCCTTACGGACAATATATAGCAACACTTCAAACCGTTGGCCAGAAATTTGGTTATGATTTTTCCAAAGCATGGAGTGCACTTTCGGAAAAGGAAAAACAGGTTGCTTTGTATGGTACCGGAGAAGAGGAGTATGAAATTACATGGAATTTCAAGCGGAACAATACTACCGGGGAGCATCATTTTAAAGGGAAATGGCCGGGATTTACCACTTTGGTGGAAGAAGAATATGATCGCAAACATGCCGATCATCGCGGGCAAAGCATGCTTTCGCTGATGAAAGAAGTGAATTGTCCGGAATGCAACGGCGCAAGGTTGCAAAGAGAGTCTCTTCGGTTTATTCTTGATGGGATTAATATTGCTGAATTAGCTTCTTATCCCGTGGAAGAAGCTCTTACTTTTTTCCATCATCCTTCCCGTTTGCAGGGGTCGCAAAAGCAACTTTCTCAAACTCTCTGCCGGGAAATTATCCGCAGACTGGAAAATCTTCAATCCCTTGGATTATCCTACATTAGCATGCATCGTAGTGCCCATTCTCTTTCGGGCGGGGAAGCCCAGCGGGTACGTCTTGCCGCCCAGCTTGGCAACGGGCTTACCGGCATCACTTATGTTTTGGACGAGCCAACGGTAGGCTTGCATCCTTCGGATGTTTTGCAACTGATGAAGATTATCCGTCAGTTGCAGCAGTTAGGAAATATCATCGTCATCGTTGAACATAATAAAGAAGTTATTCTTGTCGCTGATCATGTTATTGAACTTGGACCCGGTGCCGGACGAAATGGTGGAAAAATCGTTGCCGAAGGCAGCCCTGAAATGATTAGAATTCATCCGGATTCGGTTTCTGCAAAATATCTTAACGAAAAAATATCTTTGAAAGCTGGCACATCAGCAAATTTGCAGCCTGGCATCGTTATCCGCAAAGCCAATGCCAATAATCTGAAAAATATAGATGTAGAAATTCCTTCTGGGGGGATGATTGTGATAACCGGCGTTTCCGGTAGTGGAAAATCCACCCTCGTTTATGATGTTTTGTATGCTTCAAAAGAAAAAAACAGAGCCTGCGGATGTGCTTCGGTGGAAGGACTGGAACGTTTTCAGCGTATTGTAGCGGTGCAGCAGAAGTCGCAGATTTCTTCTTCCACAGGAACTCCCGCAACCTATGCCGGTATTTTTGACCATATTCGTGATATTTTTGCGGCTACCGACGATGCCAAACGACTTTCTTTACGAAAAAACCATTTTTCTTTTACCGAAAAAGCCGGCTGGTGCGAAACCTGTCAGGGGAGAGGAAAGGTAAAAGTTAGCATGGATTTTCTTTCGGATGTATGGCGGGTGTGCGACGATTGCCAGGGTAGTCGTTACCGTGCCGAAGTACTTTCCTGTCTTTATCACGACAAAAACATTGCACAGGTGTTGGAAATGACCATGCAGGAAGCGGCAGATTTTTTTGCCGGGCATAAAACGCTGGCTACACAGTTTGCCATGCTTCAAAAGGTAGGGCTGGGCTATCTTCAACTTGGGCAGGCACTGGATACCCTTTCCGGAGGTGAAACACAACGGCTTACCCTTGCCACCGAACTAATGAAAACAGCTAAAGGATCTTCACTATATTTACTCGATGAACCTTCTACCGGGCTGCATTTCTGTGATGTAGAATACCTGCTTGCCCTTTTCAGGGAGTTAGTTGCCAAAGGACATACTCTTATTGTTATCGAGCATGATCCGCAAATTATTTTGCAAGCTGATTATGTGATTGACCTGGGACCCGGTGGTGGTAACAACGGCGGATACCTGATTGCTCAGGGCAGGGTGGAGGATATTATTGTCTGCGAACAAAGCGTTACCGGGAAAATCCTAAAAAATTGCTTAAATATTTAATTTCTGTTTATTTCTTTTACAAAATGAAAAAATCTATTCATTTCCAATCGGGATGCTTTTTCATTCGGAACATAGCGGGTGTGGTTCTGAGTATAGCCCAACCGGTTTGTAATTTTTTTAATAAAAGATTGTCCATTGCTTCTTTCTATTTATTTTTGCAAACGGAAACAATGGACGAGTTTGGTTCCTTTAGCATTAACTTTCACGAAGGTACAAAGGCATCATTGCAACATGTTCGGTTCTTCTAACAGGTTAGGAAAATAGATTCTCATTCTATAAATAAGGGTTCGAGCCCCTTACCGAATACAATATCTAAAATAACAGGCATTAAACCAGTCTTCTACAAAATTTTCCTTTTTGTAAATCATGCCTGAGGGCACGTAGCTGCGAATTTTGCGTAACCGGTAATTCCTCTTTGTTAAGCAAGTGCTTCCTTATTAGGTTTAAATGTTGACCCCAGTATAATTCTCGAATAATAAATATAATATCTGTGAGAGGATAAAAGTGCAATAAGGAATAAAACAGCAAATATTAATGATATAAACCACTGAATGCCGGGCATAGGCAGGTTTGTGGGAAATGCCAGTAACAAAGGAATTACCACAAGAAAACTTAGTGATAAGTTCCTCGAAAAGATGTATAACATAAAAAATGATTCAATTTGTTCTTTCTGATAATCCTGACACTCTCTGAAATCCTGGTTTTTCGCAGTCTGGAATATGTAATTTATTATTTCCTTATTTTTCATTATATGTCCATTTTTGAAGTACTCAAAGTCTTTTTCTTTACAGTTTGAATTTTTTGCGGCAGTATAACACAAATCTTCCAGTATTTTTCTATGATGCGCAAGACTGATACCACAAGTTTTGCCATCCTGCAACAGGTAAAAAGAAGGTTGTTGCACCTTATTACTTTTAACCAATAAATACTCAAGAAAGTCGGCAATGAAATCAATCAGTACACCAATAATGAAAGAAAGAAAAATAAATACCACCAACCAGATTTCTTCTAAATCGCCGGCACTTGAAATGGAGTTAAGAATGCTTTTATCAAGTAAAAAAATCACGGCGCCAAGAATCAGGCTTCCGTGGATAATTTGCAGCAATAAATTTTTATAACTGAATCCTGACATGACTTAGGGTGTTAGGTTAATATTATGTAAGTTAAAAATTATGCTTCTGTTTTGTCGGTGTGCATTTTTAGTACCTTGGTTTATCTTTTATTTCGTTATAATAGTCTTCTAATCCTACTTCACGGATTTTGTGATGTATTGTCAACCACCGCTGGTATAAATTTTCGTCAAACCCGGTATTGCTACACGGAAAGTCGGTACATTCATAACAGTAATCCACTCCTTTTGTCTTACAGCATTGTTTTACCTTGCAATCTTTAAATAGTTGACATTCCTGCTTGCGGCATCCCTGGCAACTCCCTTTTGACAAAAGATCAAGTACTTCCTTAAAGCCAGGGTATTTGTCAAAGACGGGTTCTTCCAGCAGGCTTACAAATCTTTTTGCATAGTTGTCGAAAGCACCAAGGTTGTTTTTCAATTGTTCGGCACAAAACCTTATTGGACCTTTATCGTATGCAAAGCACTTTTCGCAAAACAATCCGCAGTAACCCAGTTTATCATTTAAACCTGTTTCCATTTATTTTCTGCATTTTATTATGTATCCATTATTTTCAAAATGATAACTTATATCTTCAAAACCAACGGATTTTAATTTGTCCAAAACCTCTTCTATAGTATATTTATTAAAGATATCGTCTTTGGTAAATTTCATTTTGTTGATATAATCCTTATGAGCCATATACATACAAAGTACGCCATCTTCTTTTAGCAATGTTTTTATCTTCAAAAACGGCTCCTCCAGTTTATCCCAAAAGTAGATAACATTTAAGCAAAAAACTTTATTGTAGCTATCCGGAGCCATTTCTGTGCTTAAAAAATTTCCGTAAAACAATTCGGCTTTTTTACTTTCGATATATTTTTTGTTCCTTTTTGTAGCTTCTTTAAACATTAATTTTGAAAAATCAATCCCCGATATGAAACAATCGTAATTTGATAATATCTTGTCCACTCCAATTCCATGTCCGTACCCTATTTCCAGTATCCTGTCGTTTTGCTTAATTTCCAGTTCGGGTATTACCTGATCATATTCAATGGTGTTATTCTTTATCATTATACGGGATGTGATTTTCCCCAATAATCCTGTTGGTTTTCTGAACTGGTTACCGATTAACCTTAGCATATCTGTTATTTTTTATGTGGTAAACAATAGTTCCCTTTTTTGCCTAAAGCCATTCTATTTTTGTCAGATACAATTAAACCTTTATTTAGTACGAAGTTTGCAACTTCGCACCACAGGGAGTATATGGGTCTGATAGTTGTCAGTTTTACTTTCCAAAGATAAATTTTATTCTTTATATATGTTTCCGTCATCTTTCTTTTATTAATACCCTGAGTTCGAAATATGTTATACATTTGTCTGATGATAAACCATTAGGATTTTAATGATACATAACATCTGTATAACCCACGCTGAGCATATTTTCACTCCCGCTCATTTCTTTAAAAAATTCATAATTCCTTCCATTCTTATTTAGCTTTTGGCTTTTAGCTTTTAATGGAATTATATCCCGATGACTATTGCGAACACTCAGCGGGGATAAACCGTTAAAAACCGTTTCGTTTTTTGTTCCAATTTTCCATAGCCCATGGTTTAAACCATGGGCTATGGAATGCCAAAACCATATTTTTAACGGATTTATCCATTTTTGTTATTTTTTTCTGCTGAACGTAATTCCACTTCCGCTCATTTCTTTAAAAAATTCATAATTACTTCCATTCTTATTTAGCTTCTGGCTTTTAGCTTTTAGTGGAATTACATCCCGATGACTATTGCGACCACTCAGCCGGGGCTGCCAGATTGTGTGCCTTTTATATAAAAATCATTAGTTAAGTTAATAAGTCCAATATATTGTCCAGTTATCAGATAACACTTTGTATATTCATTTTCATCTAAATCATTTGGACAAACCTTGCTGAGCGTAATTTGTAATCCCCACCTCAGCCTTATAAAATTTGTACTTTTCTCTTTCCATTTGTTTTATTTTGCTTTCTTCCTTTTTATTCTGCGGAAAAACAATTTCAGCTATGTTCCGAGCGGAATTGCAAATTCCGCTCAGCCGGGGGCTGCCATATGTTATAGCAATTTTTATTTATCATTAATACCTAATTCTTAAATGTTTGATTGTTTTTCATCTAATGCTATTCTTGCTTGTTCATTTATACCATCAAAATAATTGATTAATTTTATCATATTATTTTTTAGATTTTTTAATCCAATTGTAATTTGAGGTAATGAATAATTTACTTCATTATTCCCACGATTTGGTTTGTTAAAGGGATAACGAAATGAATAAGAGCCTTTATCCAAATTATCAATCTCTGAAATCATATTTTCAACTGCATTATTTGTTTCAATACAATCGTTTTTTAAATTTTCATCATAAGAAATATAACGCTTTTCGATTTTAGGTCTTAAATCTTTCCATAAATCGATTAAAGAATGTTCAGTTGGAAAGCCAATTTCATCTGAAAAACTATTTCCATCTGTAATGTTTTCAAAACGAATTGTATCTTTAATAATAATTTCTAAATGATGCCTAAATAGAAAAACAATAGGATAAATTAAACTATCTAATTTTAACCAATTTATTTTATTATCGTTTAAAAGTTTATCTAACAATTCTATCGAAGCGTTTTTGTATCCTTCTGCAATTAAAAATAATGCTTGGTCATTATTTAGCCCTTTTGTCATATTTATTGAAGAATAATCATAATTCATTCCTGACTTTTCTTGAAATAATTTATCTGTTATTTTTAATTTTTCTTCCATAAATTTTTTTATTTGCTATAACTTTTATAAGCTCTGACAAAATGATCCCCCCTGCCTCACGGAATTTGCAATTCCGCTCGGAACGCTAGAAAATTTGCACTTTTCTCTTTCCATTATTTATTTTATAGTTGTTAACGGCATTGTTTTCCCGCTCATTGTTGTTTTCAAATCTTCAAATCATCTAATCTTCAAATTAACTAATTTTCAAATTTTCAAATCATCCAATTTTCAAATCAATTTTAAACTGGAGGCTTAGCGTCGCCTACTTCTTCATTTTTCTTGTGCCAGCCGCCTATTACTCTTGCATTGGAATATTCGAGATAGAAATCGGGATGACTTTCTTTGTATATCAGCATCATTTTATCCAAACGTTCATCGAGCAGGGTGTCGCATTCGTCGTACAACACCAGCATTTCTTTCCTGATGCTTTTATCTGCCTTGCGCACTTCGCGAGGGGCTGAAATCAGTTCATCGAAAGCTGAAGTATATTGGTTCAATATGGTCAATTGGTTGGCGGGCATGTTATAGGCAAGCAATTTATCCAAAATTGGTTCGGCTGCTTTGCTTATGCCTGCGCAACGGTTGTAAATTTCTATTTCGTTGCCTTTGGCTAATTCGCTTTTGGTGAAATCAAATTTTGCTTTCAAGCCTGAGTCTTTTATCTGGCTGGCATAGGCTGTGCCTATTCCGCTTACTATCAGTGCAGCCCCAAGCATCTTCTGGCACATTTGTTTTTTTTCTTCGCTTACGCTTTGCGATCCTTTCAAACTCAGACCTTTTTCGTCTATTTCCTTCATATTGGCGTCAAGGTTGTTTATCTCTGTTTTAAATGGCTCGGATGTATCCCATATGGCTCTATATCCAAATAATACTGCCAGTAAATTACGATACATTTTCAGTTTTCTTACTAATAGATCTTTCATAATAAAATTTTTTAAAAAAATTAATAAAAATGGTTATTTGTATTCTTTTTTAATGGATTAAAAAATTTCTTCATAAAATTAATACTTTTCCCTTAATAATTATTCTCACTTATGCAAAAAAAAATTCATTTTTTTAAAATATTTTTCATTTTTTAACATTATAATCACATAATCAATTTGATATAAGTTAATAAAGAAATGATTTTTTTCTTTTTGAATAAATATTTTTTTTTGAACTGAATAATTTATGATTTAAAAATGATATAAAACCCGTTTATAATATTACAAATAGCCATGCCGGGGTATAAATAGCTCTTTTGAGGTTTATAAAATAATCTTGTCAGGGATTTAAAATCCTGACAGGATTTAATGAAATCTGAACAGATATTCTGAAACCTATTTGAACAGTTCTAAAATCAATTGACAAATTCTAAAACCTATTTGAACAGTTCTAAAACCTATTTGAAATGTTTTAATATCTATTCACTTATTCTAAAACCTATTTGAAATCTGCCACTATGTCTTTGCAAGCATCTAAAACCTATTCAAAATGTTTCAAAATGAATTCAAAATGTTTTAAAACCTATTTCAAATGTTTTAAAATCTATTCATCTATTCCAAAACCTATTTGAAATCTGCCACTATGTCTTTGCAAACATCTAAAACCTATTTAAGATGTTCTAAAACTGATTCAAGATGAGCCCAAATTCATTCAAAATAAGGCTAAATATATTCAAGATGATGTAAAATGGATTTAAAGAAACATCAAATAAATTTTAGCGACAATAATCAAATTCTATTAATGTCTCTTGATTTTTAACCAAACGTAAAACCGAAAACTACAAACTTGAAAACGAATAACCAGCATCTTGAAACTCTCTATAATCTTGTAACCTTGTATTTGGCTTCACGCTGATTTGCTTTTCTGATCCATTCGGGGATGACAATCTTTTTAAACTCGGCTTTTTCTTTGTGCAGTTTAGCCATATCCAGCCCGATAAGTTTCTGTGCCTTTTCCTTGGTGGTAATGTCGGGGTAGGGGATATCTTTGTTAATACCGTGTTTCATCAGCACTTTGGCAAGCAGCAGACGTGCCTGCTGGGCTTTTTCAATAGAATGGCCAAGCATACGTGCAAGCTCCAGCGGAGCATGGAATGAGTTGCCATGACCAGCAGCAGCGTAATCCCATCTCCATTGCGACTGGCGGATGAGTTGCAACACGGGTTTCATCTCGGCTTCGGTGGCTCCGGCATCCCAGGCAGCTTTGGCTTCCATGTGTGCACGCACCAGCAGCTCTTCGGCTTTGTCGCGCACTTCTTTCACCTTCTTCTGGCGGTCGTAAACATTCTGCCGCAGTTCTTCTTCACTTTCGCGATGACAAACCTGGCAGGAGTTGGCAATATTATTCAGCGGACTTTGTATGTGATGGTCGGTAAATTTCTTTCCGCCTGTGGCGTAATAAGGCATATGACAATCGGCACACGAAACGCCACGCTGGGCATGAATTCCTGTCATGAATACTTCATAATCCGGATGCTGTGCTTTCAGCATAGGTGTATGGCTGAGGGAATGTGTCCAGTCGGTGAAGTTGGATTCGTCATAATATTTCTCCACAGAATCCACCGTAAAGCCTTTGTCCCAAGGGAAGGTGAGATATTTTTCGGATCCTTTAAAATAATATTCCACATGACATTGTGCACATACCAACGAACGCATCTCTTCCTGAGAAACTTTAGTGATATCTTTTCCGCGGCGTTCAAAAGCTTCAATGAGTGCCGGACGGGAGATGCGCAGGTTCATCGTTTGTGCATCGTGGCAGTCGGCACAGCCTATCGGGTTTACGATTTCGCTCCCCTTGCTGTTCCATTTCCCTTTATAGAAGTTGGCAATGCCGTTTTGACTCATCAAGCGTGGCACATCCGGACTCTTACAAGTCCAGCAGGTGTTGGGTTGTGAACCGGAAGTATCGGAAAGGGAAGCCCCTGTGCGCAGGGTATTCCGGATGTCGTCAATAGCATACCAATGTCCCCGGCTTTGGCTGTATTCTTTTGAAAATGCGTAACCAGCCCAAAGTACTACTAAGCGGGGGTCTTCTTTCAGCATATCAATGGGCGCATTGCCGTTGAATAAACTCCGGAATGAAGTGTCGGACGTTTGTTGCCAGCTTTGATATTCCGAAGGAAAGTTTTCGCCCCAAATGGCACTTCTTGGTTCCATTTGCGACATTTTTACCACTGGTTTGTAGGCATAAACGGCTTCTGCTCTTCTTTCCATGATAGAAGAAGCCAACAATCCAAGCAAAAATACTACGATGATGGTGATACCAAACAATCCCCAGCCTTTCCAGGGTTTTTCTTTGATTTGCTGCGCTAATGGTTTCATATAAAGTTAGAATTATGAGTTGAAAAGAATGAGTTTATGACTTGATTTTATTAATTTTTTATATATAATGATGTCGGCTGATCAATAAAAATTATATTAGCTTCCGATAATAGTTCCAGCCAATAAGATGTTTCGTTGCATTCTTCCAATATACCTAATTTAGAAATAAAATTTGGTACCGAACATTCTACACTCTCACTTTGCATTTCTTTTTCTTTTAAATTCAGACTTTATTTCTTTCTTCAGCCAATCCGGTACCGGACTTTCCGGTCTTGGTGCAAAGGCATAGGGTGTACTTGCCAGGCTGTGAACTCTTCCGTGGGGTGTTTCGCGATGACATTCCCAGCAGAGGCGTTCTTCCTCTTTTTCCTCCTCTTCAGAATCTTTTCGCAATACCGAAGCTACCAGCATTTTTTCGTTGTCAACGGCATCTGTGTGGCAACGTTCGCAGTTTTCCTTAATTACTTTTATGCTTGCCTCTTTGGCATGGATTACCTGTGGCTCGGCACGCAAAGTAAAGATAGAAGCGTGGTATAAGCCGTCTTTGGCTTTAAAAAAATATTTGTTGAAGACGTTGTTATGCGGAACGTGGCATTCGTTGCAATTGGTGATGTGTTTGTGAGAGCTATGCGACCAGGTTGCATATTCTGGCGTCATGATGTGGCAGTTAACGCATGCCTGCGGATCGTCGGAAAGATAAGACCATGCTCTGGAAGTGTAAAAAATATAAGCGGAGAAACCTGTAAAAATCCCCAATGCAATAATCACAGGAACACGCCATTGAGGAGGAGGGGTAAAAATTTGGATAATTTTCTTGATCATATACCTGTGATGCAAAAACTATTGAATTATTGAATGTAATTCAGTACTTCATATACCGCAAATATATGCAATTATTTCAATTCTCTATTGAAATCTATTAATTTAATACCGGTTTGAAAGGTGAAAAAATTAATGAGCAAGAAGTTTAATTACAAGAACTTTAAAATCCTTTTCCGATTTGTTTTCCAGCCCTCGTTGTGTACCTGAAGCAACGCGAGTGCACGAATTGGCTTCCAGCAGACATTGTTCTTTATCGCAATCAAGCATTGCTTCACCTTCTATGGCATAAAATACTACGTCGAAAGGATTGCTGTGTGCAGGGATGATTTTCCCGGGTTGCAGGGTAAGATGGATGACTTCCACATCTTGACCTTTCCACATGATTTTACCATTAATATCCGTCGGAACCGATGAAGCTTCTTTTAGTTTTGTAATTTGCATGGGGAAAAATGTTGGATTATTTAGCATTTATTTCATCGAGTATTGACTGAATATCATCAATACATCCGCCACAAACTGTTCCGGCAGTAGTTTCTTCCTGGACTTGTTCTACGGTGGTAAGGTTCTTTTCGCGGATAGCATTAACTATTGTTCCTTTTGTAATTTCGTTGCAAGTGCAAATTATTTCGTCTTCCATTTTCTTCAGGATTTTATCATGGTGAGTATCATCTTGAAATTTTCCATAGCTTTAACCGCATGTGGGTTATTTGCCGGCATAATTATGCTGTTTCCTGTTTCCAGAAAATGCGATTTTCCGTTGATGATAATTTCAGCTTTGCCATCAACAACTTGAACCAATGCATCAAATGGAGCTGTATGTTCGCTGAGTTCCTGTCCTTTGGCGAAAGAAAAAAGGGATACATTTCCGGTTTCTTTCTTCATGATGGTTTTGCTTACGATAGCATCCGAAGCATAATCTATGATGTTGCCGAAGCTGAAAATGGTTGCTTTATCAAATTCTTTGTAATCCATGTTTTTAGTTATTGAGGAATTAGTTATTAAGAGATTATGTTATTAGTTGGCATTGATTTAGAGTTAAGTTGTTGTTGAGCAAATAGTATATACGCTCCATAGCCCAACAACAAAATAACTAATTAACCAATTAATTAAGGAATAATTTCATGTCTTCGTCCACGGTGGTGATTCCGGCAATGCCGAAGTTTTCTACCAGTACTTTGGCAACATTTGCCGAAAGAAAGCCTGGCAGGGTAGGACCGAGGTGAATGTTTTTCACTCCCAAATAAAGTAGTGCAAGTAAAACTATCACAGCCTTTTGTTCGTACCATGCAATGTTGTAGGCAATTGGAAGTTCATTTATATCGTTCAACTGGAATACTTCTTTCAGTTTAAGGGCAATGAGAGCGAGGGAGTAACTATCGTTGCACTGTCCGGCATCCAGTACGCGGGGAATTCCGCCTATGTCGCCCAGGGGCAGTTTATTGTAACGGTATTTTGCACAACCTGCGGTAAGAATAACTGTGTCTTTCGGTAGTTTTTCGGCAAATTCGGTGTAATAGTTGCGGTCTTTCATGCGTCCGTCGCAACCAGCCATCACAAAGAATTTACGGATAGCTCCTGATTTAACAGCTTCTACTACTTTGTCTGCCAAAGCAAATACTTGTTCATGAGCAAATCCGCCAACAATTTCTCCGGTTTCAATTTCGGTAGGAGGAGCACAGGTTTTAGCATGGGCTATAATCCCCGAGAAGTCTTTTGTTTTACCGTTTTCACGGGAAGGGATGTGTTTGAAGCCAGGGAATCCGGCAGCACCTGTGGTGTAAACCTTGTCTTTGTAAATTGCATTAACCGGTGGAGGTACAATACAGTTAGTTGTAAACAAGATGGGTCCATTGAAAGTTGCAAAATCTTCTTTCTGATGCCACCAGGAACTGCCGTAGTTTCCAACAAAATGTTTGTACTTTTTAAAGGCAGGATAGTAATTTGCGGGAAGCATTTCACTGTGTGTGTAAACGTCCACGCCGGTACCTTCAGTTTGAGCAAGCAGTTCTTCCATATCTTTAAGGTCGTGGCCGCTGATAAGGATACCAGGATTATTCCTTACACCAATGTTCACTTTGGTGATTTCCGGATTTCCATAGCTTGTGGTATTGGCTTTGTCGAGTAAAGCCATGGCGGTAACTCCCATTTTTCCGCATTCCAAAACCAGGGCTACCAACTCGTCAGCATTCAGCTTGTTGTTAAGTGTTTGTACGAGCCCGTGTTGCATAAAAGCGTAGAGTATAGGATCTTCGTAACCTAAATTATAGGCATGTTCGGCATAAGCAGCCATCCCTTTGATTCCGTAAGTGAGGAGTTCGCGTAACGAACGGACATCTTCATTTTCGGTAGCAAGTACGCCCACCGATTTTGCTTTTTCTTCCATGGCTTCCACCGTATCTGCCTGCCAGGTTACGCAGTCGTGCGGAGGCAGTGATAAGCTAACGCCAGCTTTTTCAACAGTTTCTTTCATCTTAGCGCGCAATGCAAAAGCTTCTTTAATTCTTTTTACAAAAGCTTCGCGATCAAAATTGGCATTGGTAATAGTAGTAAACAGGCTTTCCATCACAAAATGGTTAACCTCTGCATTTTCTATTCCAGCCTGACGGGCAGCAACGCCGTAGGTTGAAATTCCTTTCAGCGTGTACATCAGAAGGTCCTGAAGATTGGCAACATCTTCGGTCTTTCCGCAAACTCCTTTTAAGGTACAGCCGGTTCCTTTGGCTGTTTCCTGACATTGAAAACAAAACATACTCATGGTAATTTTAGATTTAAGATTTAAGATTTTTTATCACATTAGTATTTTTTATAACCATTCTTCTTTCAGTACTTCTCCCTGGATACTTACAATTATTTGCTTTACAGTAATTTTACGCTCTGCTTTAAGTAGTGCAAGTTGTACCATTTGCATTAATCCGCTGCAGCATGGCACTTCCATCATCATAACTGTAAGAGTATTTATTTGGGATATACTTATCATTTCTGCTATCTTTTCTATGTATGATTCTTTGTTGGAATCCAGT